>JABAHP010000856.1_pt2 | contig 32125 bp, 29 predicted proteins | sample 7062081 | NCBI WGS metagenome assembly JABAHP01 (sample SAMN14534357, study PRJNA622989) | marine sediment metagenome | biome: marine biome [ENVO:00000428]; feature: marine pelagic biome [ENVO:01000023]; material: deep marine sediment [ENVO:00002113] | place: India: Gulf of Kutch | collected...
AGAGATCTTTTTTAATCTTGGATTATTCTACTGGAGAGAGCTAAAAGATAATAATATTCAACCATATCTTACATAAAAAGTAAATTAATAAAATATTTATGAATTTTCACTGATGATTTTTGAAGTAAAGAGCTTTCTCGAATATTTAACCATATTTTTAACCTAATATTTATTGTCTATTGCAGAAAACATAACTTTCAATTGATCGAAAATATCAAGCCTGAAATCCGTTCCAATTCTAAAGAATAAGAGATCTACTACTTTTTTTTCAAGATAATCATCAACATTTAATTGTTCAATTATTTCAGACCAATTAATGCTCTCAGACGCTCTAATCCCAATTAGTATTACTCCATTTTCTTTTGCGTTCTCAATGATTTTAATAATTAATTCCTTCCACTTTGGATCTACAGTAACTTCTGATCGAGCATCGAAAATACAAAATATTCCATCAGAACTAGAAATATCATCAATAGCAGAATACTCATGTTGTTTTAAAATCAAGCCATTTGTATATTGATAAACTTCCTCATCATCATAATCTCTGATAAGAGATTTTGTTCCTAATTTTTGAATATTTGTTATAATTTGTAAGCCTGGACTCCATTGTACGTTATTAGTTATTAAAGATACTGTTAATACAATTTTCTTTTTCAAAATAGAATCAATAACGTCAAATAAAATATCGCCCCGTCTTGTTTCTTCGATTTCTTTACTTTTCATCACATAATGATATGAGATTAAATTAAAAGCATCCTCTACATTGCTTCCATTTAACGCGCTTGTTTCAATATATGAAATTTTGATCTTTTCCCTTTTAGATAAATTGTTGGCTAATTTTGCACCTTCTTGGTAAAAAACCTTTCTATCTTCAACTAAATCAGTCTTATTTCCAACAATTACTATGGGAATATCTTCTCCAGGTGTAAAAAGTTTTAATTCATCATACCAACTTTGAATATTACCAAATGACTCTCGATTTGTAAGATCAAATACAATAAAAGTTGCTTGAGCTCCCGAATAGTATACTTTACGAAACCGATGGAAAAACTTTTGGGCTCCTATGTCATATAGGGTTACACCAATTTGATTTCCGAAAAATTCGAATTCATGAGATAAAACATTTAACCCTATTGTTGCCCTATAATCAGTTGTATATCTTCTTTCTACAAATCTTCTGATAATAGAGGTTTTACCGACTTCATGATCCCCCAAAACTACAAATTTGAATCGATATTCACCCCCTAATCCCAATTGCATTTGGTATAACTGATTTTTTAATCTCTCAACATTCTTCGCTTCATATTCAAAGTTTGGGATTGAGACTTGAATTAAATCACCTTCTTCAGCATGAATTATTTGAGCTGCTTTTTCAGCAAGAAAAAGTCCATAGGGAGACATTTTATCAGTTGAAGCATAACTATCTAAAACTACACTTAATATCCTTTCTTCATCAATAGAAATAAATAATAGCCGATAATCCTCAGTATCAAAACTGGCATTTCCAAATTTTTGAAAATCAAACTCATTTCGCATACGATTAAGGATAGGGTTAACAATAGTGGTCAGGACAGAGACAAGTTCAATATCTATATCCTTTCTCTTTTCTCCGGCAATTATTAATCCTTCTACATCTGAAATAATAATAGCTACTACTTCTTTATTCATTTCCAAGAAATTACCTAATAATTCTCTGAATAGTTTATTTTTTTGTAATGGCAAAAGATCCTTTACTCCCAATAAATATTGTGATTCGATTGTATACTTATTATAATAAATATGGTATAGAGATTTTTATTCTTGATTATTAATAGCCAGTATTCTTCTTTTGGAGGTTAGTTTTCCTTATACTTAGTAATTAAAGATATCTTATTGTATTTAGCATAACCTTTAGCTGATCATATATTTCTAACCTATATTCAAGCCCTAATTTAAAAAATAATAACGATACCATTTTTTGTTCCAGTAATTCATTTACATTAAATTCCTCCATAATTGCCGACCAATCGCTTCTATCTGAAACCCGAATCCCAATCAACACGACTTTGTTCTTTCCGATATCATTAATAATTTTTACAACGACATCTTTCCAATTTGGATCTATATGATCCTTATCTCTGGCGTCAAAAATGCAAAAAACTCCATCAGAATCAGAAACTTCAAAATTATGATAAAGATAGTTCTTTAGGATAACTCCATTTGAGAAACTATAGATTTTTTCTTCTCGATTGTCCTTTATTTTCTCACATTCACTTAAATCATTGATTTCTGAAAGTATTTGTAATCCAGGGCTCCAGAATTCATTTTCAGAGATTATTGTTAATGTTAATAGAGAGTCTAGTATTTCGCCTATTACTTTTCTTTCTTTTAAGATAGAATTTAGTTCCTCTATCAGATCTTGCTTAACTCTTTCTTCTTCATCTTCTTTACTTTTTGAAATATAATGATATGCTATTAACGTAAATGCATCCTCAACATTTTCTCCGGTTAATGCGCTCGTTTCAATATAAGAGATTTTTATATCAGGCTTATCAGATAATTCATTTACTAACTTAACACCATCATCATAATCTATAGCTCTCTGATCTTTTAGGTCAGTTTTATTACCAATTATTATTATAGGAATCCCTCTTCCTCCTATAAAATCCTCTAATTCTTTAAACCATTCCTTTACACTTTCAAAAGATTTTCTATTTGTAAGATCAAAAACTATAAAGGCTGCCTGAGTACCCAAGTAATAGGTTTGTCGAAATCTTTTAAAATACATTTGTGCTCCTACATCCCACAGGCTATAGACTATATTATTACCAAAAAATTCAATTGAATGAGATAATATATTAAGCCCTATAGTAGCGCGGTAATCATGGGAGAATTTATTCTCTACAAACCTTCTAACAAGGCTAGTTTTCCCTACTTCATGATTTCCAATAATGACAAATTTAAAACGATACAATCCACCTTGATCTAAACGCATTTGATAAATTTGATTTCTCAGCCTATCAGAATATGCAGATTCATCTGTTTCATATTCAAAGCTTGGGATATTTAGCTGTACGTAATCACCCTCATATGCGTTAAGTATTTGGACAGATTTTTCAGCAAGCAGATATGCATACGGTGATGCTTTATCCACAGACGCTAAATTATTTAACACAACGCTTAAGGTTCTTCGTTCATCCAAAGAAATGAATAACAACCTATAGAATTCTGTATCAAAGCTAGCAGTACCAAATTTCTTGAACATAAATTCATCGCGAATCCTCTCGATGATTGGATTAATAATGGAAGTTAACACTGAAACAATCTCCATGTCTACATCAGTTCTTTTTTCACCAGCAATTACTAATCCTTCTTTATCACTTACTATAACAGCCTCAACATCATGATTAATATCTAAGAACTGGGTGAACAATTCAGTGAAAAGCGCTTTTCTATTTATAGTCATACGATTTTCTAACCTTCATAAACTGTAATAGCCTAAAAGTGTATATACTCTTATAATAAAAATAGGTCTTTTTATATATTTATCTTAGGGAAGTTTCATCTTAGATTATAACTATCCATTTCATTTATTATTAAGAATGTATTTTAGTATTTATGGAAGAAAACCATAAACAAGCCCACACATTTCCCTCAACTGATAATTTATCTAGAGATTTTATCCCAAATAGGAATATTGGAGTGTTTTTGTCCTTTATATCTTTATTTCTACTGGGAATATTACCAATTATCTCGAATAGTCGACCTTCAGTATTGAATGCTTTAAATTTTGCTTTTTACCTCTCTTTATGGGAATTAATTTGTGCTTTACCCTTCTTTCTTTATGAATTAATTAACCCAAAAAGGGGGATATTTCAAAATTCAATTGATTCCAGAATTCGAAAAAAGACTTTTATTGTAATGGGTACAACAGGAATTATTTTTTCCATTTCAACGTTTTTTTACGTTTATGCATTTGAGACAGCAGGAACTATTAGTGGTGCGATTGCACTTCAGACTTATCCTTTATTTTCAATTATTATGGAATTTATTCTATTTAAGAAGAAAAAACAATTCGGGGAACTTATCTTTACCTTAATCCTAATTATCGGAATATATTATCTAGGTACAGAAGGTACATGGTTGATTGAAGGTTTTTCTCCTTGGTTTGCATTAGCGTTAATTGTACCATTTTTATGGAGTATAGCACATGTAATTATTAAAAATACGCTTGATACATCTCCGATTACTCCCAATCAAGTTACTTTTTTTCGAGTTCTAATATCTTCAGTGCTACTATTTTTTATTTCTTCCTCAATACATGGAATATCTAACATTTTCGATGGATTAATGAGTTTAGAATTTCAACTATTTGGATTTTTAATGGGGATTGTGTATTACTTGGAGCTTGTTAATTGGTTTTATGCTGTAAAACATGTAGATGTGTCTGTAGCAAGTACAATTACCACTCCGTCTCCCATTATTACGTTGATTTTTGCTTATTTCATTTTGAGAGAAAGCGTCGAACTATACCAAATTATTGCGATGATTATAGTGTTTGTAAGTTTATATGGTTTAATTTGGTCAGGAAGAAAAACTCCTAATAGAAAATAAACAAGAGTTGCAATTAGTATTATATCAAATTTAGCAAATTATTTTTATGTTTTTGTAGTATTCTTGATTATGCAAATTCTTAAAAATAGTTAGTATTTCTAATTTATTATATTATTTGGTTAGTGTAAAATCTTTCAAAATAAGAAGATAATTAATAATGCCCTCTTGTATCATTTGCCATTTGAATATAAATGAAAACACAGATTCTTTTAAAAGTTGTGAAAATCTACATCTTGTCCACAAAACATGTTTAGCTGAATGGTTATTACATTCGCAAAATTGTCCATTATGCAGTGAGCCATATCCTCAAAGTATAGTTGATCAATTCAAAGATTATAAAGAAGAAAAAGAAAGAGAAAAACAAGACGCCTTAAACAAGAAATTACATGAAGAATCCATGAAAAAAGTGCAAGAAGTTGCGAATAAAGTAGTATTTCTAAAATTTATTGAAAAAATTGAAAAACTTATGGAAGCGGAAAAATATAATGAAGCAATCGATAAACTCTTAGATTCATACAGTGAAACTGCTATTGATGATAATAATATGAAAATTCTTTTTTTACTAGGTAAAGCTAATCTCTTAAAAGGAAGGTATGATTTAGCTATAAATTTCTTATTTAAATTAGTTAAAATAAGATTTGACTACCCAGATGGATTTCTTTTATTAGGTAATGCTTACGAGAAAATCGGCCTTAAAGACAAGGCCCAATGGGCTTATGAGCGAATTACAGAAGGTAAATAATTTTATTGTTTCTTAACCTATAATTATTATAACCCTGAGAAATATAATAATGCAAATATCTGAAGAAAAACAAAATATAATTAATCAAATTAGGGAAGTATATAGTTTAATTTCTGATGACAAAGATTTTAGTAAATTAATACCAGAAGTGAGAATGAATATTTCTGGTTCCCTTTCTAATGCTAAAAACAAAGAGGATATTGCTGGAATTGAGGGTCGAATTACAATAATCAATGGTTTCCCAAAAGCTTCGGGTGAAATCAAATTTGGAGTATCTGATCATACTGCTAGACTAATTCTTACTGCTAAAAAATTTGACAGTTCAATTAATTTTGTTATAAATTTAAGATATATTCCCGAATTAATTGAATCAATTAAAGAGGAAACAAATCTAGATCTACAAGAAATCATTAGAGAAGAACAACCAGAAGACGTGAAGAAGAAAGAATATTCAACGATGCAATGGCTGATAAAGGAAAGTATAAAAAAAAAAGGGAAAATACCCGATTTAATTTGGGACAAAGGAGCAATTGGGAAAGAACCAATGATGAGATTATTTGGTAAAAATTCTAATGATATAATAAGAAAACTTGAACAAATAATTAAATTGATCAAGAAGAAAGAAGTTTAGATTTCTCTTACGCTAACTATATCAAGATTAGGTTTTACTTCATTACCTTGTGAATGATCTGTTGGACCATGCCCTTTACCTATAAGAAGATCATCTGCTCTTTGAATTGCATTAGTTAAATATGCTTTAGCAATGTGTACTGCATTTTTGACATCCTTTCCCTTAGCCAACTCAGCTGCAATACCAGAAGCAAAAGTACATCCTGTTCCATGTGTATTAGTAGTTTTAATTCGAGGAGAGCGAAATTCTATAAATTTTTTCCCATCATAAAGAATGTCTATTGATTCATTAATATCATGTAAATGCCCTCCTTTTACAACCACGTTCTTTGCTCCCATCTCGAAGATTTTAACCGCGGATTTTTTAGCCTCACTAATATTTCCAATTTTCATTTCCGTTAAAATTTGGGCTTCATGAAGATTTGGAGTGATTACTTGAGCTATCGGGATGAGTTTTGAGATAAGAGTAGAATTTGCCTTAGAATTTAATAAGGAATCACCACTTTTTGCAACCATTACAGGATCAACTATTAGGAGTTCAATATTATAAAAAGATGCTCGATCTGCCACTATTTGTATTATCTCTGCATTGGAAAGCATTCCAGTTTTCCAAGCGTCAGCTCCTATATCATTCATTACTGAATCTATTTGTTTACCGACAAATTCAGAGTCAATTTCAAAAATTCCTTGAACTCCTATGGTATTTTGAGCTGTAAGTGCGGTAATTGCACTCATTCCAAAAACTCCGAGTGCAGAAAAAGTTTTTAAATCTGCTTGAATCCCTGCACCCCCACCTGAATCTGATCCTGCTATGGTTAAAACTTTTTTCATAATATCCATATCAAACTTGATTTCTATTTATTTTCTAATGCTTCTTTTGAGCAAAATAAATTATTCTCAATTAATTATAACAATTTCTGTTTTTTAATATTTACAAAATGTTTTACTTGATGCAATATCTTAATGAATAGGATTAAATAATCTCTATTTTTATAGACACTAGAATCAACTATTATATGGGAGAACAATTTTATCATTACGAAATGCAGGTTATCTTGCTGGATTGGGAATATTAGGAAAAAATACACTATTGATAAATGAATATTTTGGAAGTATGATCCAACTTGGAGCTGTATTGGTAAATGTTGATTTAAGCGCTGATCCAATTGTTGATTACGAAGGATGTCTAACTGATTGTCAAATTTGCCTTGATTCTTGTCCTCAAGGGGCATTAGATGGGATTACAGTTAACCTAAAGGCATGTCGTAAGCATTCTATTTATAAAACAGAGAAGGGTTATACTTTAAAAAGATGTAATGTTTGCTGAAAAGTTTCTCCAAATTCCAGTGTTAAACGTTAAGTAATAAATTTTTTTTATTAGATTAATCATTCTTTGTTATTGAACCTATCTTTTAATTGTTTTACTAAACCGATTTCATCGAAATCATTACATCAATATTTTTTAATACGTTTGGGATTATAGATTTAACTTAGGACCTGATACTATGTATTATTAAGTTTTTGTACAACTTTCTGTACAGGGTGTACGAAAAAAAGGTTTAAGAGAAAGTGAAAGAATAAGATAATTTAACAATTTTAAATAAATTTAAGTGAGATTCAATGAAAATTGAAAAATTAGTAATTATTATTGGTGCTGTTATAACCCTACTATCAACATTTTTCTTTTCTTTTGGTCAAACAAATGCTATTGATGGGCGTACACATATTTCTGGCCTTGGCTTTCTATTTAATCTTCCCCAAATATTTGGAGATCCTAGTTATTGGATAAGCACATTCCCTGCCTATACTAGTGAGGACATAATAACCATCTATATCTTAGGGGTAGTGTTTACTATTTTCATCTTTTCTGGGGTCATACAATTATTGGGATTGAAAAACAAGTATGTCGGAATTTCCGGGGCAATCCTTACTATAGCTTTCGCTATAACAATTACATACCTCATGTCTCCCCCTGCTATTGACTCGAAAAGATTTGGTGCTTTGCTCTGGAATTCGCAGATTATAGATGGAGTATGGCCACTTGATATCCCTGTAATAAATGCAAATTGGTATGGTTATATTAATATTTCCTTAGGAACAATCACTTTATATATCGGCGGCGGTTTTGGAATAGCTGGAGGAATTTTAGGCACGTTAGATCATTTTAGGTCTAAATAAGTAAATTCCTCGACTTAAAATACCCTCTAATTAATTTATTAATTCTCATTTTTTTTTTATTCCTAAGTAATTCGGTGTACAACATTTTGTACAGGGTGTACGAAAAATAGGTTTTTAACAAAGGTTGGCAAATATTTATTTATTAAAATAATTTTTCAGAAAAAGTATCTAGGATGAAATCACCTCAAAAACTAAATTGTTTAATTTTAATAACACTTGGAATTGTTTTTGTATTATCACTTAATATACACAATCCTCTTATATTAAATCCAGATAATAAATATACGAATAATAAAATTTTGAAAACTTCAAGAATCTCAGATAGTATTTATATTAACAATAATTGGACAGATGCGAAGAATGCTGGAATTGTCACAGGATCTGGGATTCGCTCTGATCCTTATATTATAGAGGATCTTATAATAGATGCCAACGGTTCAGATTATGGCATCAAAATTATGGAATCAAATGAATCTCTCATAATAAAAAATTGCACAATATCTAATACGAGGAATGGTTCATTTTGGTCTTATTTTGGAATAGGAGGAATTATTTTAACCTCTGTAAATAATACCCAATTAATTAACAATAACTGTTCTTTAAACTTTAAGGGAATTCATTTAGACATTGGTTGCCGCAATATTACAATTAACGGAAATTATTTGAAGGGAAACAGATATGGCATATATTCTGATCGATGTAAATCTATCAATATTACAGGAAATACCATATATAATAATGGTCACGGAATTTTTTTAGGTGAGTGTGTAAATGTCATAATAGCGGCAAACACCGTTAACAATAGTACCGACGGAGGGATTAATTTTTATGGAAACAATTATGATATTTTTGAAAATGTAATGATTAATTGCGGATTACATTTTGAGTTATTATATTTAGGAGATGAGATTTTAATTGAAGATATTTTCTCCTACAAAATAGATAACACTAATCTTGTGAATGGAAGACCTATATATTTTTATAAGAACAAAAGCAATTTAGGACCGTCTAATTTCACTAATGCTGGTCAAGTTTTTTTGGTTAATTGTAGCGATTCAATCATATCAAACTTGAATATTTCTAATGCTGATGCTGGAATTTCAGTATATTTGTCTAATAAGTTAAATATTTCAGAAAACACAGTAAATAACATTTTGCATGGGGGAATATCCCTAATGAATAGTCATTATAATAATATAACCAGAAATACTGTAAATAACATTGAATCTAATGGGATATATTTAGATAATTGTGATCATAATAACATTTCGGATAATATAATTAGTAATACTACATACTATTGGGGAATATGGTTGCCATTTTGTGATTATAACGATATTTCAGGAAATTTTATAAATAATTGTGGAGGAGGGATGTCAATAGAGGGTGTAGGTAACATTATCTCAGGAAATACGCTCAACAACAATCATGAAAGTGGGCTTAGTATAGAAGGAGAGAATAATGTCCTTTCTGGAAATATAATGGATAAATGGGGATTAGAAATTCGATGGGACTGGGATACACCAGAAAGATTAGGTTCTCACAATATAGATGACTCCAATCTTTTAAATGGAAAACCGATATATTATTACACCAATGAAAATAATTTAGGATCAAAAGATTTCACCAATGCCAGCCAAATTTTTTTATTTAACTGTATTAATTCACTCATATCAGACTTAAATATCTCTTACTGTACTATAGGAATTACACTATACTTCTGTGAGAATATAATTATTTCGGGAAACAATCTAAACAACAATGACTATGGAATCAAATTAAGGGAGAGTTTTTATAACGATATCATAGGAAATAGCTTATCTAATAACGATATTGGAATTCACACATGGGATTGTGAAAATAACGATATTGTAGGAAATACTGTAAACAACAATACTGTTGGGTTAGATATACTATTCAGTAGTTTGATTTATATTTCGGGAAACATCGCAAATGACAACGAAATTGGTATAAGCGTAGCACTCTGGGGTGATAACATCATCTCAGGAAATACTGTAAATAACAACCAAATCGGGATATATATAATTGGAGAATATTTTACCATTATAGGCAATAATGTAAGTAATAATGAATATGGGATATTTGTTGATTTTCTATATGGAAAATGTTCGCATACTCATATGATAATTGACAATGTGTTTTATAACAATATTCATGATTATTATGAAGAAAAATGGTGCCAAATAAGTGGATCAATCGTAGGATATTATGTTTTCGCAATTCTTAGCATTTTAGTTTTTATGAGTTTCTCTTTAATCAGGAAACTAAAAAGCCGGTTGGAAAGGGGATAGTGTATAAAAATTTGAACAGAGTGTACAAAACATGATTATAATAATTTAGAAAAAAAAAGAATATTTAAAAAAAAGTAAAATTATGGGTAATTGATTGAATGAAGTATCGCCGCATAAGTCTTGTCTGTTTTATTGTAATGTTGTCAATTCAAATAATTCCGTTAAGCTTATCTTACAGTATTGTTTTAGAAAATAATTCTGAAACGAATTCTCAGAGAATAGAATCATCAGCAAATTTGGTACCACCAAAAGTATTGAGGTATCTGTCACCACCCGATTATGATCATAAAATTGAATATGACATGATCCGAGAATTTTCATATCTTTCTACCCTAATTTTCGATCCTTTAGTTGAATACTCATTTGATACTGGAGAGCTTATACCCGCCTTAGCAAAACAATGGGTAGTCACAAATGATAGCAAAAAATGGATTTTCACCCTCAGAGATGATGTGAAATTCCATGATGGTACATCCTTTAATGCCTCTTCGGTTAAGTTTACTTATGACCGTTTTATTGATCCAACCCATCCTGCATTTGTAGCTGACCCGTATATTGATCTTAGTCAAATGCCGTTAGAGTCCGTAGAAATTGTAGACGAATATAAGGTCTCTATTAATTTTAACCAATCTTATGCTCCATTTATCTATCAGGAAGCTCCCTTATGTGGAATTTATTCACCTAATAGTTTTGGAGGAGGGCCAAATATCACTGTCCCTATTGGAACTGGTCCCTATTATCTAAATGTAAGTGCCAGTAATGAATCATTTCAAGAATTTGTCCGAAACGACCAACATTTTCGTGGGCTTCCACCGTTTGAAGAAATTCATTATTTCAAATATAGTACTCATTTAGCTTTTCAATCTGCCGTGGAGGATCACGAAGGAGATCTTACCACTATTGGTGTAGATTCATTATCAGAAAGTGATGCCTATTGGATAGAATCCTTGAGTATTGATGGAATACAATATGGATATTTTAATCATCTTCACCCGATCCTCAGGAACCAGAAAGTAAGATTAGCGATTAATTTAGCAGTTAACAAACAAAGATTTACCAATCATATATTTGGAAATTTAAACAAAGGGACAACTCCTCTTCTTAGTGTTATTAATTCAGGAGATCCATATCATGATGAATCAATTCAAGGATATCCTTACAATGTTGCCCTGGCAAATGCTATATTAGAAGGTGCTGGTTATCCGAGAATTTCTAATGGGTATCGATTTAGTATTAAACTTGTAGGGTTTGGAAGCAATAATGAAAAAGTTGAAGCAATTAAAGAAGATCTTGAATTAATAGGTATTCGTTGTTTAGAATCTTCTGGTTCTTTAACAGACTTATATGCAGGAAATTTTGATATTTTTGTTTTAGGGTGGGCTTTTTTGCCAGATCCTAGCATTACTAGGAGACTTCTTCATAGTTCTGGGGATGTTAATTATGGTGGTTATTCAAATCCTGAGATTGATTTGTATACAACATTAGGTCAACAAACTCCAATTCGTCAAGAACGTGAATTCTATTATTCTCAAGTACAAAAAATCGCTCAGGAAGATGCTCCTCTCCTTTTAATACAAGAAACTAAAAAATATTACCTCAGAGCTGCTAATGTAACCCCATTTGTTCAGATGAATAAAATTGGTAGATTAATTTTTAATTATCCAACTCAAAATCAATCTGATATATTTAAAATGGAGGATATCGAAATTTCTTCAGATCCGACTTACCTTCCGTTTACAGATGGACTTTTAACTCTTCAAAACCAAAAAATCGAAACAAATATGACAATGACTCATGAATTGAATAACTTGATTTCAGGACAATCAGATTTTGGCAAATTTTATAAAATTCAAGTTAACAATTCCGAATTAGAATATGATTTGCGTTGCTATTATGATTTGGATGAAATTCAATATTCAAATCGATATAAAGAGCAAGAAATATTTCAATGGAATTTTAGTTCCCAGTCTTGGGATGCATTGGGGGTTGATGCTTCAAATACAAATCTCCATTTTTCTGAAATCCATCTCAACGGGAGTGCAATACTCCGTCTTGGTCAAATTAATATAATATTATTGACTTTTAGATATCTTCCTATAATTCTTATTGTTATAGGTCCAATTATTGTCTTAGCAAGTATAATTATAATTAAAAACCGAAAATTAATAGAAAAAATAAAAGAGGAATATGATTCAATATGACTTCTGATAAAATTAAGGATAGTATTAAAGAATTTGAAATAGAACTAGTACCTGATCTCCCACATTTTTTGGTGACAAAAAGCTCAAAAAGCAGACTGAGTACAAAATCTCATGATATCGAAAAAGATAAAATATTACAAGGTAAGACACTGCGGGTATATTGGTATATTTTAACTCATAGACGTGCTGGTGTGAGAGAAATTCAGAAAGCATTAAAATTTTCTTCACCTGGAACCGCATCGTATCAAATTAAAAAGTTATCTAACGCGGGAATTATATCCAAAGACAATAAGACTGACAAGTATTTTGTAAATAAAGATTTCAAAAAAGGAGTTTTTGGATTTTATGTCCGAATTGGCTTTTTAATGATACCTCGTTTTTCATTATATCTAAGTATTAATATCCTTGGATTTGTAGGATTCATATTTTTTGCTAGTACTTATGGTGATACGTTTATTACAAATCCAGGAAGTATACTTCTATTAATTTTCTTAATTTTTGGAACAACAGTATTTATTTATGAATCAGTCAAATTATGGAAAAGAAATCCTTCCAAATTGAATTGATAGATTCAAATCAACAAAAAACATCAAAATTAGGTGAAAATATTGGTAGAAATTGTCAAAGGTAAATCACTAATAGGTCCAGTCATTAGTATTATTGGGGGTGTATTTGCTCTAGTTGTTGGAGTTATTGTATATGTGGATCTTAGTTCTATGTCTATACTTCCTGCAGAAGCCCTTGTGCCACCTATTGTTATTTTAATTTTAGGTGCTATCGGTTTACTAGCAGGAGTCTTAGATATTATCAATATCAAATTAGTAAACTATATTACAATAGTTCTAGGATTAATAGGTATAATTTATATGATTACTGTCCATGAACCGGCTCCACCTATCCCATATCACTATTTTATATTGTCTTGGACAGGACCCCCAATAATTTTAGTTGGTGGAGTTATTGGTGTAATTATAAGCTTAATAATAAAAGAATAGTAAAAAAGAATCTTTAAATCTCTTTTTTTTTTAATTTTTTTGACTTTTTTTTGCTTTCTAATGTATCTTTTAAGAGTTTAATGGCACAAAATTCTCCACACATACTGCATACTTCATTGTCAATAACATTTCCATTTCTATAATGTACCTCTCTTGCTAAATCTGGGTCAATCGAACAATTAATCATTCCTTCCCAATCTAAATTTTTACGGGCAATATCCATTTTATAATCCCAATCTGAAGCTCTTTTACCATATTTAGCAATGTTTACCGCATGAGCTGCTATTTTTGACGCAATTACACCTCTTTTAACTTCTTCTTTTGTAGGAAGCCCTAGATGTTCTGACGGTGTAACATAACATAAATAGTCCGCTCCGGCTAACCCGGCAATTGTCCCCCCAATTGCACTTACAAGTTCGTCATAACCGGGAGCTATATCGGTAACTAAAGGTCCCAAGACATAAAAAGGCGCTTCATCGCATAATGATTTTTGTAATTTAATGTTTCTCTCGATTTCATTAGCAGGAATATGACCAGGACCTTCAACCATAACCTGAACATTTGCTTTCCATGCTCGCTTTACCAATTTAGAAATTTCTAGGAGTTCTTGCACTTGAGCATAATCGGTGGAATCAAAGATACAACCTGGTCTCATACCATCTCCTAATGATAACGTGAAATCATATTCTTGAGCCATTTCAAGTAAATANNTCGACTAGATAATCCACAATTTCTTTTGTTACTCCCACATGGATCGTAAAGAAGTCAACTCCTTCTTTTGCTTGTTCTTCTACGACATTGAACATATCATCTTCATCCATATGGATAATTGCACCCTTAGTCTCGATCGCTCTTAAAGCGGATTGATAAATGGGGACGGTACCAATAGGGACCTTAAGTTTAGCAAGGATATGTTTTCTAATAGTTTTCACATTTGATTCAGTAATACCAGTACTTAAATCCATTACAGTATCTGCCCCAAATTTTACTGCTAAATTAGCTTTCTCTAATTCCTCTTCTATATTACAGACTGTTTTAGAAGAACCAACGTTCGCATTAATCTTTACTAATAATCCTTTTCCAATACCAATAGGAGGGTCTAATACTCTTCTATTAGATTTAGGTATAATTATCCTACCTTTTTTTATTCCTCGCCTTAAAAAATCAACATCAACTTGTTCATTTTGAGCGACAATCTCCATTTCTTTGGTAATGTTACCATTTTTAGCTGTTTTCATTAACGTAGACAAGTCTTCGAACCTACTTCAAATTTTATTCAATAAATATCGAGTAATTTCTCTATTACAAATAATACGGATAAAATTATATTCTTTTGTCTTCTCATTTAGAAATATGATGGTTAAAGAAAAGTACCAAAAAAAAAGGAATTTGTAATATTTTATACTTCTGCTGGTGGTGCCATATCTATTATTTTATAAGCTTCGGTAAAATCCAAATATATATCAGTTTTGTATCTAACCCCATCAATTTTAGATGCTAAGTAAAGGTTTTGCTTGGTATTGCGCATTAAGGCTTCTTTTTCTTTCCCCTTCATTACTTCACTGATACCATATGCTAATATAACTCCATTCTCATCAGAAGAAATGGCGATACATAAGTTTTTCTCTATGGTTTTGTCAGGGGGATTATCTTTAAGATAATCAACAAAACTCTTACCTATTTTATTTGCTTGTTCTGGTGGAAACCAAACTCTATTAAATAAAATTGTAATTTTCAACACCTTTAGATGATAATTTTCAAAATTAGATTTCGTTGTAAGTCTAATTATGATGGTTTATCTTTTAAATATTTACATTATTATATGAGGTTTTCAAACAAAAAACCATTAATATAAATGAATTTCTAAGAATACCCTATCTTTAATTGTTTAAGAAGTTCAATTAAAGATTCAGTTAATTTATATTCCTTTAAAGAATCAAAAGGCACAAATTTAGCATCTAGAGCATCATCTGCAGCTTTAGGTGGTTTGTTTGAATCTCCTTCTAAATGTTCTACAAAATAATTGATTAAAACATAATGATATTCAATTTCTCCATTTTCATCATACATAATTTTGTCAATAATCCCAGCTAATTTTGAAGTTTTAACTTTAAAACCAGTTTCCTCATAAGCTTCCCTTTCTGCTGCAGTTTCTACCCTTTCGCCAAGATCTAGATGACCTCCGGGAATACTCCAATATCCCGCGTCTGGATCATATTTCCTTTTCACTAAAAGTAATTGATCATCCTTTACTAATAAAACGCCCACACCTACATGGGGTCTTATTGGATATTTTCTTGTATCATAGGCAGTTAATTTTTCTTTATCAACCATGATTTAGTTTTTATTTTAGCCATTTTTCTTTAAATAAGTTAATTGAATAATTAACAATTTCTTTAGCATCTTTTGCATTCAGCCAATCTTTAAATTTGACCCATTTGTGTGGTTCTAGCCTTTTATAAGTTTCATAGAATTCTTGAATTTCCTTGAGCCTATGTTTATGTACATCCTGAATATCATTATATCCGCTAAATCTAGCGTCGTTAATTAAAACAGAAAGCATTTTTGGGTCATCCCCGTGTTCATCTTCAATTATTAGGGCACCTATAACTCGAACTTTTACGATACACCCTACTTCGAGGGGTTCATAACTCAAGATCATTATATCAAGAGGATCATTATCATCTGACCATGTTTGGGGGATAAAACCATATTCTACTGGAAAAATAACAGACGAGGGAATAACTCGATCCAAGAAAAAAGCTTCCCATTCGGGTTTATATTCATATTTATCTCTCGAACCGCTTATTACTTCAATTACGGCATTTAAAATAATTGGAGGATTATCTCCCGGGGGAATATCTTTCCATAAATTCATAATTATCTAAATTTAAATACATTTTTTAAATATTTCTTCTTATCCCAGATATTTAGTAATTTTTTTAAATGAGTTGATCTAATGGTTCGTCCATATTATTGGCCGAAGAATGGAATGCCTGAAAGGACTGTCCCTTTTACGTGGATTGTTAAGAATAAAATGGCTGCTTCTTGGTGGCCAGATGCTTCCCTCTTTGAGAAATATAAAAAAGAGGGAATTAAAGTAATTATAAATTGTTCTGAATTTGATAATAGAAAAGATGTCCCAAAAGATTTTCAAATCTTTCATATAAATATTCCCGATTTTGGAACTCCTACGGATTCCCAATTAAAAAATTTCTTAGAAATAACAAGTAGATTTGGGAAAAATAAAAATCCAATAGTAGTACATTGTGTAGCGGGTTGTGGAAGAACTGGTATAATGGTTGTAGCATGGGCAGCTTTTAATGATTATATCCCAAAAGGATTAGATCCCGTAAAATGGATTCGAAAATTACGACCTTGTTGCCTAGAAACAAAAGAACAAATGGAATTAGCACGAAAAATAGCTAATAAATATCGAAAATAACTTTAATGTAAAGTATTTAAGAATGTAATATATTTTAATATTAAGAATATTAAATTTTGATTGTTAAAATAAGCATATTTAATGGTGCCCATGCAAAAATCTGACTATATCTATATGATTATGGACAATATCATGGTATATCATATTAATTTACCTTCAGATCTTCAAGGAAATCAATTGCAAAGGCATCTTAATAAATATGATGAAAAACATCTTGGAATAATTGCGGGTTTTGATAAAAATTTCTTAGAACACTTCTTAATTATATCTAAAGGCAAAACCCAAGAAGATCTCTCAGGTATCCTAAAGAAAATGGAAAAGATATCTTTTATGATCGGGCCTACAGGTAATTTAAACTATTTAACTCCCAACCAGATTCAATACATCCTTACAAAATTAGGGTCCTTAAACTTAAATCAGATTAAAGAAGCGAAAATTAGTAAGATAGCAGATGAACAGATAGAAAAAGAGTTTGGGAACACACCTAATGCCTCTTCTGCTTTAGAGAACCAATTATCCAGCGCATCATTCTACTTACACTCTATTGGATATTCTAATCAAGATATACAGGATAAATTTAATGAAGTGAGAGAAGATCCTTCAAAATTAGATGCATTATTCACATTACAACCTAAAGAAATCTACAGTGTACCTGCAGAAATTCAACCTAGAAATACACCTCCATCAAGAGCTCAACGAGCTTCAAATACTCAATCAGCTTCTATTGATAGGAGTCAACAGACTCAAAATGCAATAGAACAACATGTAGATGCAATTCAACATGAGATTTCTGGAGATAGAGCTAAAAAAGTTGAAGAAATAATGCAACTCATTAAAGCCCATGTTAGAGAGAATATGAATAATAGTTATGAGAGAGTCTATAGACAGATTCATCCTGATCGACTAAATCGTGCATTTAAAATGTTGAAAGATACAAAAAGGAAATCCAAAAGAATGCACCTTTATTTAGAGTGGTTTTTTTGCTCCCATCTTATGTCTAATATTGAAGTAAAGGTTGAACATTGGCAAACCAGCAGCGCAGCTGGTCATGGAAGTACAGGCGTGTATACTGCAGGAATCAATTTTGACCGGTATGATCAAATTATAAGGGAGTTTCCCGATAATAAGTTAACCAAGGTTATTAATATAGCAAGACTTATATTACAGAATCCAACTAAGAAAGCAATGCAGAAACTAGCAACAGATTTAATTGCAGAAACTGGCTTCGATGAACACTTATATTTCACAGATTGACGATTCTAAGGAAAAGATTAATTTCCCCTTTACTATACGTTTTTTCTCTAACTAGTTCATTCAATCTTAAACTTAAAAAACTCAAATTTTTAAGAGATTTTTAATTTTGATTTCTAATGCCTTTATTTAAATATAATGATCTAGAAATTAATTATTTAAAAAGAGGGAAAGGAGAACCTCTTTTAATGTTTCAAGGTCTTGGTCAATCTATTGGTAGTTGGACATTCCAAATACCATTTTTTAAGAGGAGAATGATGGTGATAGCATTAGATAATCGTGGAATTGGAGAAAGTTCTAGACCTAACTATCCATATACTATGGATATGTTTCTTGACGAAACAATTGCGTTAGTAGAAGATTTACAAATTGAAAACCAACTTCATGTAATAGGAATCAGTATGGGAGGTATGATTGCTCAACAATTTGCTTTAAAGTACCCTAAAAAAGTAAAAACATTAACATTGTTAGCAACAACGGCTTATATAGATCCTAAACCCTTAATTGAGAAGTACAGATATTTTAAGGAAGAATTATCTTTAGACGAATCATTTAATGAACTACTTGAATTAATGTTTTCACAGGATTTCCTTATAAAAGTCCAACAGGATGAATCACTAATGGAAACCCTTAAAAAGAAATTAACACTTGAGAATCCTCCAAGAATGCAAGATTATATTAATCGTGGAGCTGCGGTTGCTGAACACGATACGCGGGATTTATTACATAAAATTACTCAACCTACCCTAATATTAGCAGGTTCGGATGACAAATTAATACCAGTGGAAGAGTCTTATTTTTTGCATGAAAAGATTCCCANNGAAGGATATGGGCATGGCAGCTTACTTATTGAAGATTTTGAGAAAATTAATAATTTGATTTGGGATTTTATTCAAGAAAACTTATAATAGAAAATAAAAGTTGAGATTTGAATCTCAAAGATTTATATAGGCTTTTTCTTATATAACTAATAATACTCTAAATTCTAAAAAGAGAGAATAATGAGGCGAAAAAAAGAGATCTCTAAACATATTCTTATTTGGAGTTTAATTTTTGAAATTTTATTTATCAATGGAGCCAACCTATACATTTTTAATGGTTTAGCTAATAATGCTAATACAGTGATGGAGTATGAAGTAGGAGATTCAATAAATTCTGTTGATATTTCATATGATGGAAAATACATTGCTGTAGGAAGCGATGATCATTATATCTATCTCTTCAATAACACAGGCAGCACTCCACTTTGGAAATATGATACACTGGAGGAAGCACGTACAGTTTCGATGTCGTCTAATGGACAGTATATTACTGTGGGAAGTTATAATGGAAGAATATACCTCTTCCATAAAAGCAACTCAACACCATTATGGTATTATTATGACGCGCAATCGCCAGTTATTTCAGATGATGGACAATACATTATTGCAGGCGGACACTGGGATAATTATGTGTACCTTTTGAATAATAAAAGCAACGTGCCTCTATGGAACTACACAACAGTAGATACTTGGCCAATTGTGACAATCTCATCGAATGGACAATATATTGTTGTAGGAGACAATGAAAATATCCATTTTTTCGAAACAACAAACTCTACTCCTTTATGGAGCTACAAAGCGGGAGATAATATTCTGACATTAGCCATCTCATCTGATGGGCAATTCTTTGTAGCAGGGAGTTGGGATCGCAAAGTTTATTTTTTCAACCGATCCACTCCTAATCCTTTATGGACCTATTCTATTGGTGGTAGAGCAAGAGAAGTATCAATTTCATCTGATAGCCAATATATTGCTGCTGCACATTGGTCGGATAACATTGTATTTCTTTTCAACAGATATAGTCCTAATCCTTTATACAATTATTCTATTGGTGGAGATGTAAGAGAGGTATCCCTCTCATTCGATGGTCAGTATCTTGCTGTGGGGAGTTACAATGGTAAAGTAACACTTTTTAACAATACAATAAAAATACCTATTTGGAGTTATTCTGTAGGGGATTATATTAACACTCTGAAAATTTCTTCGAATGGTCAATATGTTGCCGTGGGAAGTGAGAATATAGTCTATTTGATACATAGATCTTATAGACCACCACCCGATTATTCCTGGGTAGGAATAATAATAATTTCAAGTATTATTATTGGTGTCTTAGCTGCCGTGCTCTATATGTTTTATTATATCGTAGATAAACGTGTAGTAAATGCTTGAGATTTAATCAATTTTTTACATTTTCATTTTTTTATTATAAATGAGTATTAACTAAGGTTTTTTGAATATAGTTTCTCCTCTTATTATTGTCTCTTTTACTTGAATTTCTCTAATTTTATCTTTTGGAACTTCAAGAGGATCTCTATCTAATATTACCAAATCTGCTAATTTTCCAACTTCGATACTTCCTTTAACTTTTTCTTCAAACGCCGCATAAGCGGCATTAATCGTATAACTTTTAAGCGCTTCCATCATTGAAATACATTGCTCTGGAATAAATCCATTGCGATTAACCAAAGCATGTAATCCCATAATTACATTAGGGTCTTCAACTGGACAATCTGAACCAGAGACTAAAAATATACCCGCATCAATAATAGATTTCATAGGATAAGTATACTTACATCTTTCTTTTCCTATTCTTTTTTCTAACCACATATATTCCGAATTAATAAAAGGAGGTTGACAAGAAGCAATAATACCAAAATCATTCATATCTTTCAGAACGTCCCCAGTTAACATTGAAGCATGTTCAATCCGGTGTCTATGATTTTCTCTTGGAAATTCTGTTAAAAGTCTTTTATACAAATCAACACAAATTCTATTTCCTTTATCTCCAATAACATGAATTGCTATTTGAAACCCATTGTTATGAGCAACTTTCATCTTTTCATATATATCTTCTTCATCAACTACACAGAATCCACAAGAATCAGGCGCATCAGAGAATGGTTCCCACATACATGCTGTCTTAGCTCCAAAAGTTCCATCGAGAAAGAGCTTCAATGTCCCTACTTTGAATTTACTATCCTCCTTTCCACCATCTAAAGGAGGTTTCTTGAATTTTGAGAGTTTTTTCGGTTTATCTGTTGATATAAGAGCATACCAATTTTGAAAAATTTTATCCTGAATTGATTTATATATTTCTAGTCTTCCAGATTCAACCTCTATATTCCCATGAATAGAAGTTATTCCATTTGCCGCATATTCTTTAAAAGCTTTTTCAGAGTATTCTTGTAAAAAAGAGAGTTTAGGAAGTAAATATTTGAGGAGTTTTGAAATAAACATTTCTAAGGCATTTTCCGAGATAATCCCGTTTATTTCCCCCTTTTCATTCTTCCTAATTTCACCACCTTCTGGAGCAATTGTATTTGAATCCACATTAATTAAATCTAAAGTGACCGTATTAGCAATCCCAATATGCCCATCATATCTAATTATAAAAACTGGATGATCAGGGCAGACAGCATCTAAATCCCATCTGGTAGGTAATTTAGGAATATCAAATTCTTCTTCTTTCAACCTTAAACCAAAAATCATTTCTCCTTTAGGTTTATGATCTGTAGCTTCTTTTAATATTCCTTGAAGTTCCTTCAGACTCTTAACAGCTGATAAATCATAGTTTAATAAAAGAATAATATATGAAATGGGATGCATATGACAGTCAATAAAACCAGGTAAAAGAGAATTTCCTTTTAAATCTATTAGTTTGGTATCCTTTCCCATATATTCTTTAACTTCTGTTAAGGTTCCAATTGCAACAATTTTTTCACTCTTGATACCTACTGCCTCTACAATTGGTTGATTTTCATTCATCGTAATAATTGGTCCACCATAATAAATACTCATTTAACATAACCTCTATAATATTTGTTAAAATTACATTCTCTAAATTAAATTAAGATTTTTTACTTCTTTTTTAGTTTAAGTATTATGGATTTCTCTTCTGAAATTTTAATAAGATTTTCTCTAAGAATTTTTGATTTAGTTTTTAGGTCTTTTAAATCAATATTTTCATTTTTTAGTACTAGGACGGTCTCGTTCAATGCTTTTTCTATATCTTCAATAGGTAGTAGCGCAGTTGCAATACAGTAAAAACTTTTGGATCTACCGTCATTAAAGTTTTCTAACATTGAGTCAAGTAATTCTATTCTTTTTCGTTGCTGATTGAGAAATTGCTCAAGACCTTTCTCTTTAATTAATCTTAAGTTGTAAAGAGAAACACGGTGAGAGATAAAAGAATCGTATTTATCCCATTTGTCTATTTTTGAACATGGAAATTCGGTACATTCAACACATGTTTCATAATTATGCTTTTTCACACAACAAGTGATTATAGAACATGATGGATGCTTATTATGAAAATCCGGACCACAGCAACCTGGACATCTTGAAGGTCCTTTAGTATAATAAACGGGACATAATCCACAATCTAATCCGCAACACGCAATGGTAGGAAATTCTTTAATCGGATATTCTTTAACCATTTCGATAGGTGATAATCGTCTAATTTAATATCTAATACAAGGATTTTAAAAAATAAAAAGATTATAAGAAAAATATTAAAAATATGAAATAATTCTTAGGATTAATCATTAGGGAAAAACTTGAAATTTTAAAATGAAAGCATCAATTTTGAAAAAATTAAATTTAATAATTGAAGAAGCTAATGCTCTTAAAGATAAAAATAATTTCTCGAAAGCTATTAAAAAGTTCCACGAAGCATTAGACTTTATTAATTTAAAGGTTAAAGAAGAAGAAGATAAAGATACTGAAATAGAAAATATAAAAAATGCAATTAATCAAACTTATTCTGTTCAAGCGGATAATGTGATCCAAGGGGGAATACATTATACAGCTCAAAAGAAATTTGATAAAGCTAAAGAGGAATTTCAGAACGCACTTAAGATAGTTGAGAATATTGATGAAATTAACCTTAAAAATACTGAAGCTGATGAAATAAATAAATTAATCAGCGAAAATGAGATAGAAAAATTATTAACTAACGGGCTTGGATTAAAAAGTAAAGGTAATGCAGATGAAGCTGTAGAACTGTTTAAAAAGGCGTTAAGTATTGCTGAGAAAATTTATGAAAGAGATTTTAGATCTGAAGGTATATTAAGAATTAAGAATGAAATTGCTCTAATTTATGATTCTCAAATTGATGAGATCATAGAAAAAGGTAAAGTTTTTAAAAAAAATGGGCAAGATAACGAGGCTATTAAAACTTTTGAAGATGCATTAAAAACTATTGAAATATATTTTGATCTAAAGTCTAAAAAAACACAAATTAACACAATCAAGAACCAGATTAATGAAATCTATTCGAATCAAATTAAACCTTTATCTGAAAAGGGGAAAGAATTGTTAAAACAAAATTCAACTGACCAGGCAATTTCTGAGTTTAAAAATGCTTTATCAATAGCAAATAAAATGTATGATTCTGATCTAAAAAATCTTGAATTAAGTCTTCTTGCTGAAGTATTAAATCCTATTTACATTAAGGAAATTGAACCACTTGTTCAAAAAGGAAAGTTGATCACTCAAAAAGATAATTTTGCTGAATCTATAATATCAGTTAATGAGGCTGTTGACATATTCTATCAAGCTTTTGATATAATAAACAACATGGTTCAATCAGAAAGAAGAGATGTTCAAACAAAAGAAATTAATGAATTAATCAATATTTCATGCCTTGCAGGTATAAATGTAATTAAGGAGAAATCAATTCAGATAATAGTCCAAAAGAAGTATGAGGAGGCGGTAAGTGATCTATATATAGCTCTAAGTTTAGCGAAAAGAATGGTATATCCTGAAGATGAAAACCCAGAATTAGAAAATCTTAAAAATTTAGTTAATAAGGTTTATCTTGCTGAAGTTTCTGAAGTTGTAAATAAGGCAAATAAATTGGCAGAACAAAAAGAGTTTCAAAAATCAATAGAAACTTACAATGAAGCATTAACTATGACAAATAAAATGTATTTAACTGTCGAAATGGAAAAAGAAGTTGGTAAGATTAAGAGCTTAATATATGAAACAGAAATAAAACAATTAGTTGGACAAGGAGAATTAGCTGAAGAACAGAAATTAAAAGAAAAAGAAATCGAAAAACTCAAAAAGAGGTTAGATTATGCTCAAACAATAGATGATTCTGAAAGGAGAGTAGCAGAAATGACAAAGATTAAGAAATTAATTGATGAAGTCCATTCAGAAGAAATTAAATTATTAATAGAACAAGGAAATCAATTAGCTGATTTAAAAAAATTTGACGATGCCTTTAAATTCTATGAAAGAGCTCTTAAAGTCAATGAAATGATGGAATCACCAGATGTAAAGAATAAAGATTTAATCAAAACATCTTATAAAAGAGAACTTATCACTCGTGCAAAATATGAAATAGAAAACAAAAATTTTGATAAATCAATTGATCAATGTAAGAGGGCTTTAGATTTAGATGACATTTTTGTTGATGCTTATTATTATCTTGGTCGTAATTATTACTATAAAAGAAATTATACTATAGCGATTGAAAATCTTAAAAGAGCTGTCGATTATGATAAAAATCATTTTGAATCATGGAAATGGTTAGGATTGACCTATGAAGTGAAAGAAGATTATGATAATGCTCTCAAAAATATAAGTTATTCAGTAGAAATAAACCCTAATTTTTCAGATGGTTGGTTCAATTTAGGAAATGTGCACAAACTAAGAAAAGAATTTGATAAGGCTATTGAAAGTTATGACAAAGCAACTGAAGTAGACCCTGAATTCGCGAGAGCATGGTTTTTCAAGGGAATTGCATATTTTGATAAAAAGGATTATAATAATGCTGTTGAAAATATAGAAAAAGCTATTAGAATAGATCCAAACCTTGGAAAAGATGTTAACACTTACATCAAAGATTTTAAAAATGTAATTGAAAAACTAAATGAAACTCTTTCATTATCATTTCTTAATAAATAATTAATTTTATTAGTTAAATCTGTAAAAAAAATAGTGTGAAAAATATAGATACAATTTTATTTCTTTAAACGCGCTTTTTTTCTAAGTTCTCTTTCTTTACGTTTAGTTCTTCCTGCTAAATTTTTATCATAATATTCCGCCATATTAAGCGGAGGACTAAACTGTTTTTCTTTACTTAATAATTCTATTGCTTCAGAGGGACATGTATATACACAATTACCACAACCAATGCATCTTGTTCTACTAACACTAGAAATATCATCAGTTAGAGTAATGGCTTCCATATGACATCGTTCAATACAAGTACCGCAACCACTACATAGATTCGCATCGATTTGAGCATAGTAGTTTGTTGATATTATTTGTCCGGGATTAGGAAAATGTTTTATTCCTCTTATAGCTTCACAACAACAACCACAACAACTGCAGATAAATTCAGGGTTTTGTGAATTACTTGGTTGAAAAATTAAGCCTTCCTCTTCATTTCTTTTCAATATTTTAATTGCTTCTTCTTTAGTTATCTCACGAGACCATCCCATATCATTATACATTTTTGCCATAGGACCAAATCCCATACAAACTTCTAATCTTGAGGTGGCCTTACAAGACTCTCCTAAGGCTACCATTGCTTGCCGACATACACAATTTTGAATTCCAATTGGTTCTTCCGCATTCTCAATCAGATTTTTAACATCATCAAAATTGGTTACTTCAAAATCACGTTCAACTGAAATCCCAACAGGGATTGTACGCATTTGAAGTGGAAGATTTCTTCCCATATCTTCTATAAGGACTTCATCCATAAACTCTTTAGTATCTTCTGCAAATTCCTTAGTGAGTTTATTTACTTGATATTCAAACATGCCAATTATAAACAAAGTTGCGCTGTATGTCTTTTGATTATTTTGTTTTAACGATTTAATCGCACCCTTTTTAGCCATGTTATCGAGTATAGCCCCTAATTCATCTATTGTATAGTTGAATTCCAATGTTTTTAGACGTTCATGAATACTCTCTAAAGGTTCGAATTCATCATATGAGTGTGAAAATTTTAAGTTCAGAGCAATTTTTGCTTCTTCTGGAGTAAAAAGGCGCTTCAATATTCGTATTTCTACACCAGATTTTGTAGAAGGATATCCAACAGGAAAAGTATCAAAATATTGTTGAAGTTTTCGGTATATATCTATATCTGAATCTGTGATTATATCTTGACTCTCCATTTTTTATCATTTTATACTTTTTTAAGAAATTGATAATATACTATTTAATAATTTAAATTATATTCTTTACTCAATTTAGTAATAGATTTTAAGGAGTTTTTTGCACATGGAATTTAAACATTGTAAGGATAAATATGGAAGTTATAATGGACTAGCAATTAGTCTTGATAATTTAGAACTTGCAGATGTAATCATTCAAGGAATCCCTTTTGAGAGTGCTACTAGTGGAAAGAAAGGAACTTCTTTTGCGATTGATTCATTAAGACGAATATGTGGGAATCTTCCCCTCTTATCAAGAAGAGGTATTCCAATAACAGATATTAAAATATGCGATGTTGGTGATGTCCCAGTTTTTCCTTTAGATGCTGAAGCTACAAGAGATAGCATTGAAAATTCGATTAAATATTTGCTCTCTAAAAGCTCCGTTCCGATCATTACTATTGGTGGAGACCACTCTATTACTTACCCGGAAATCAAAGGATTGTCAAGTATTGGTCCGGTAGGAGTTATTTGGTTTGATGCACATAGAGATCTATTAGATAGAATGTTATCATCTCAATATTCCCATGGATCATCTTTAAGGAGATCAATTGAATCAGGTGTTATAAAGCCAGAGAATGTACTTTTAATTGGAACAAGGTATATGGAACCAGAGGAACAATTGTATGTAGAAAAAAATCATATTAACGAATTAAGCCAAACTCTATTAGAAGACTCTAAAAATCCTCGAAAATTAGTAAAAGAGAAGATATTAGAAATTGCTAACCGTGTTGGACATTTATTTATCTCAATTGATATTGATTGCTTAGATCCTGCACATGCTCCAGGCACAGGCACGCCTGTTAGTGGTGGAATGACCTCAAGTCAATTGATGAATTATATTTGGGATATCCCTTCTCCTTTTCGAGCTTTAGATATTGTTGAAGTTTCTCCTCCTTTAGATAGTTCTGATATTACTGTCAAAACTATGTTGGCTTTACTCACTGAAATTATTGCTAAAATTAAGCTGCATAATTAGTATCGATAATAAAGTTGTTCAGAAAGAATTGGATTTTTAAGATATTTGTTCATTTTTTCTTAAATGTTAGAATAAATAAATTTTGTCGTAACCTAATTTACATAAGTGGGAAAAGTATGGGGAAAGTTTAAATAGGTAGAAAAGATATTATAATTAATAAATAATAAGTTATTGATATTTCGTTCAGATATTAAAATAATAATCTGGAGGTTTGTTCAAAAAAAAAGTATTTATTGGTGAAAAAGATGAAGAAAGATTTTAAATGTGGAGTCAAACATAACTTTGATACAGGAGTTATAATTGAGAGTGATGATCGCAAGAAGTATGAGTGGAATTGTTCCACCTGCGGAATGAAGGAAACATTTATTACAAAGGAGGATTTTCAAGAATTTAAAACTAGTGGAAAAGTCGTTTGTCCTCTACTAACTTATGAATAAATAGATATTATTAAGATTATTTTTTTATTTTCTTTTTTTAATGAATTTACTCATTTAAGCAAAGTTTAAGGTTATTTTCCTCTAGCGTGCTTCTATTTTTCTTAAATTATCGAAAACTATGCCGATAACTTTCAAGAAAAATAGAAAATCTTGTATTATATTTGACATTTATGTAATTATATTTCTCTTAAGGTACAGGATTAGATATAAATAAGATCAATTATTTTTGAATGGTAATCCTATTTAGGTGAATATATTTTGAAAAAAAAAAAAAGAGATGTGAAAGCTTTAATCATATTTGGATTAATCTTTTTTACTCCCATTTATGGAATTATGTTTTCTTCACTTATACCTCTGAATAAAATCAATACAGCTAATAATTTAAGATCATCAGCACCATATTACAATATTATTATTGATGATCTTCCTGGAAGTATAACTAATTGGTCATGGGCTATTACTCAACCGTGGTTCGGAGGCGGATCTGGTACTGAACTAGACCCTTATATTTTAGAGGATTTAATTGTAGATGGTAATCTTACTGATAATTGTATATCAATTTCAAATTCTGACGCTCATTTTATTATTCGAAATTGCACCTTCTTGAATTCAAGTTCTGGTATTTCTGATGGAGGAATTTATCTCAATAATGTTACAAACGGTAATATTAATAATAACTATTTTTATAACCATAGAAATGCTGCAATCTATGCTACTTTAAGCGATTATAACACCGTATCAGAAAACACAATTGAAAACCATCGCCATGGGATATATATGGAAAGTAATTATAATAAAATTTTAAGTAATTCACTCTATGGAGATGGAACAGGGTCGGGAATTGTAATTCAAGGTAGCTATCATGATAACCTAATCGATGGAAATATTATAGAACATTGTTGGCAAGGTATGTTTATATGGAATGCTATTAACAATAATTTCTCGAGAAATACTGGGTTTAAAAACTTTCAATATGGTATTGCATTAACAGCAAGCGCCAATAATAACTTACTTTCAGACAATATTGTACTAAACAACTCATTGAGTGGAATTATAATCGAAAATAGTGTTGGTAATACTATTGAAGGAACAGAAGCAAGAGGAAATAAGCAACATGGGATATATCTTATTAATGGTGACGATACTACAATTTATTATAACAAATTAATTGAAAATGTTTTGGATGGAGTTCATTTGGCTACTGGATCTGCTAGTAATTTGATTTACCGTAATTTCTTTNNATTTCTTTGGAGGTAATGGTAGACATGCTTTTGATGATGGAGCGGCAAACGATTGGAATACTACAACTATAGGAAATTATTGGGATAATCACACCGGCCCGGATACAAGTCCTGTTGACGGAATTGTGGATAACCCATATGTATATATCAATGGTGGAGCAGGTAGCACAGATTATTTACCTATTGCTGAAGATGGACCCCCTGTAATAAATATTAATTCTCCTCTTGAAGATCAAACTTTTGGTATTAATGCTCCAAATTTTGATATTAGAGTTACAGATGTCTTTATTCTCGATATGTGGTATACCATTGATGGGGGGATTACGAAGTATTTCTTCACAACCAATGGAACCCTTGACCAAACAGCTTGGGATGCTCTTCCAGAGGGAATTATCACCATTACTTTCTATGCTAATGATACTGGTGGTAATCTAACATCTGAGAGTGTAAATATTGTTAAATCAATCCCTGATGACAACTCTCTCCTGATAACTATAGTTATTATATCTATAGTTTCAGGAGCAGCTGTTGTTGCTACTGTCCTACTAATTCGAAGACGAAAAGCGCGAGAGTAGCTAAAGAATCAACTTTCTTTTTTTTATATTTCTTTATTTTTCACATAAGTAGTGCTTTAAAGAATTTTGGACTTAAAGTCACTTTTGAGAGTGTAGAAAGTTTACCGAACCATTTTTCTCCTACATATCTATCATTACTAGTATTATGTGTGGATAGATCCTGGTTTATATATGCTTCATAAATATACTTTCTGGCCAATTTATTCTCACTAAGCAGTTCAGTATACAATCGCCACAAAGATTTTACATATGAACCTTCATTGTAAATGAGATACTCAAGTGCATTACCATTTTTGAAATATGTAAAAAGTATTCGCCTAACTTCCTGATCATATTTAGTTAATTCTGTTCGGCTAAAATTGCTATCTTTTTCTAATAAAGGTTTAATAGTTTTAGCAGCGATATCAGCACTTGCTACACCTGGCAACATCCCTTCATAAAAAAAGGCAGTGACTAATCCTGCGGCTTCACCTAAAACAAGAACTCGATCATTCGAAAAGTGTTTAATGGGATGTTTAGATATTTCCCCTACAACTGACATGGATAAATCATACTTTAATCCTTCTACAAAAGGTTGGATAGGTTTATAATTTTTCAAAATTCTATCAAGCTTTGAAAGAATTTCATCCTTTGATTCATTTTTTTTCCCTAGATAACCTGTTGCTACCCTTGCTTTACCTCTATTAAAATAAAAAGGACCATTAATTGAGATCTTGGGATTTATATGAAACACATAGTTATATCGTAGATTTTCATTAATCTTATTTTCATCTCCGAATAAGTGGATTAGAGCTCCAGTATAATGATCTGGAATTTCAAATCCCAATGAACGCTGTAAATCAAATCCACGCGACCCAGTAGCAAGTACTAATAGTTTTGTATTATAAGATTCACCTATATTATTAATTATCTCTAAAGAATCGCTATGTCTAATTATTTTTGATACTCTCTCTCCTGAATTGAAAGTACCTCCTTGTTCTTCAAATTGTTTGAGGAACTCTTCGATTATATTCTCAGTATGACAAATGTTTCCTAATGGAATTCCAAATTCAGTAGAGTCAATAACGCCATTAAACTCATCACTCATGTAATTAGTTCTAGTGTGAAGGCTAGGAAAGATATTTTTATCTTCCCAATCGATTTCTTCCTTGATAAAAGGTCGATTATGTTCGGGAAATACATTAGTTCTTATTGGAATTTCTTTTTTATAATCTTGAGCTTCAATTAGAAGTGTTTTTGCATATTTTGAAATTTTGGCGGCAAAAGTTGCACCCGCAATTCCAGCGCCTATTATAACAACATCGTAAATGTTAAATCAACTCTCATTAATGGATATAAATTATTTGTTATAATCTATCTAATGTTTTTAATTTTTAGTTAAAAAGTTTTTATAGGTGTGTCTTTCTACATTAACATGAACAATATATTTTTTAAAAATCTAAATAAAAAAAAATATAATAAATTTAAAGGTGATAAATTATAGGATTAAGATTAGCTTCGGGGCTTGCTATAACTACTTTATTTGCACTGTTGTATGCCGTGGTTTTTGTTATAGGTGTATGGTTTTTACCTTCGGATATATTTGGCTTAATATTTATGATCGCAATAACCGTAGGGATAGTACTTTTCCAGTATGGTATTTCGCCATTAATAGTAGGGTGGCTTTATAGAATTGAGTGGATACCCTATGAAGAATTTGCTTTGCAATACCCTCATTTAGCAGAATCTTTAGACAAAGTTGTTGCATATAATGGTATCAAGATGCCAAGACTTGGTATAATCGATGATCTCAACCCAAACGCTTTTACATTTGGATGGACTAAAAATTCAGCAAGAGTCGTGATAACTACTGGAATCTTACATTATTTAAACAAGAAGGAGCAAAACGCTGTATTTTCGCACGAATTGGGGCATGTTGTTCATTCTGATTTTATATTAATGACAATAGTGTTCGCAATTCCATTACTCTTGTTGACAGTAGCCAGATGGGCCTATTATGCATCAATTTATTCCGGTCGTAGAAGAAGTGGCGACAGTGATGAAGGGTCTTATCTAGCACTTGCTTTAATTGCGATTGCTGTGTTATCTTATATCAGTTACTATCTCAGTTATTTAATATCTCTAATAGTTAGTAGAATCCGAGAATACTATGCTGATGAGCACAGTGCGGAAGTTTTACAAAATCCAAACGCACTTGCGACTGCTTTCGTGAAAATTGCTTATGGTTTATTGGCTGACAGTAACATTGAAGAACGAAAAAAATCAAGAGTAAGAGCATTAAGAGGCTTAGGTATTTTTGATCCAAGTACTGCTAAAACTTTAGGTATTATTAGT
>JABAHP010001727.1_pt3 | contig 31986 bp, 33 predicted proteins | sample 7062081 | NCBI WGS metagenome assembly JABAHP01 (sample SAMN14534357, study PRJNA622989) | marine sediment metagenome | biome: marine biome [ENVO:00000428]; feature: marine pelagic biome [ENVO:01000023]; material: deep marine sediment [ENVO:00002113] | place: India: Gulf of Kutch | collected...
ATGGATATGATCTTGAGTTGGTTACCAATGTTTAGAGACAATGTAATGCCATTTCTAGCTCAAGAAGAGCTGGACTTACCCACAGATTCAACTACATTTAGTAATTCAATAGAGTTTACAATGGTTATTCCAGGAGGAGTCCTTATAGGTTTTGGCATTTTAGGTTTAATTATTAATTTTTATACAAAGAGAAAATTAAGGTAAAGATAAGTAAGTTAATTCTTGGATTTCTTTCTTTTATTATATTTCTCAATTGCTCGATCACGCCAAACTGTATTCCATTTTTTAAATCCAGATTTTACATATTTCTCTCTCTTAAAAAAATCATAGGAAACCCAATTAAATAGAATAAAAAAGCGTTTGGCACCACTTTTCCGTGTTAATTGCTTTGATCTTACACCAATATCATTTCGAAGATGGGCAATTAATTTTCCCTCTACTGCATCTTGTAATTTTCCCTCAACTATAGCATCTTCATAATTTATACCCTCTTCTATGAAATAATTCCTTACTTCATCAAAAATGTTCCCCCTACAAAGTTCTACTTTTTCAGTAGGATTATGGAAATTCAGTTCCTTAAGTCCCTCGCGTACCAATTCAACAGTTACATTCAAGGGTTTCTTCTTTTTCCAGTTTTCACCTTGAAAAAGCTCAACGGGTAATGTTTTAAATATAAGTTCTCCAGATTCTTTTCTAAGCAGACCAATAAATGCATTTCCTACAAGATCTCCTGTACCTGCATCATCAATTTCAATTGTCATTCTTTTTAATAATTTTTTATTATTGCCTCTAAATTGAGTAAATTAATTAAAAAATATCAAGTTTTATACTATTAAATATAAAATGAATTTTATGATTGTTTTCTCATGATTATTGAACTCTTAATGATTGGCAATGAGATTCTTATTGGAAAAACTCAAGATACAAATTCAAATTGGATGGCAAAAAGAATCACTAAACATGGACACCAAGTAAAAAGAATAACAACAATTAGTGATGATTTAGATACCATCTCCACCACTTTTAAAGAAATATTGCAGCGAAAACCTGATTTAATAATAACTAGTGGAGGTCTTGGACCAACTTGGGACGATCGTACATTATTTGGAGTATCTAATGGCTTGAATAGGAAATTAGAGTTAAATGAACATGCTTATAACTCTATTAAGAAAGCATATGAAAAGGCACACAACAAAGGGCTTTTAAAGCTAGGAGGTATGACAAAAGAAAGAGAAAAAATGGCATATCTACCAGCGGGCTCTACTCCTTTACCTAATGCTGTTGGTACTGCTCCAGGAGTCAAGATTGGTGAAGGTGCAATAACTATTTTTATATTACCGGGAGTACCGGCAGAAATGAAATCTATGTTTAGAAATATAATTATTCCTATTTTAAAGGAAGAAAAAGGTAATTTCGTTGAAAAAGGATTCACTTTTATGGGGATAGGAGAATCTCAGATTGCACCTTACATTACTGAACTGGAAGGTAAGTATCCTCAATTATGGATTAAAACCCATCCTAGAGTTGGTTTATCAGTAGAGGTGGAAGTTTCAATTACAGCGTTTAATGTTGAAAATGGGGAAGAGTTAGCTGAGAAAGTATTAGAAGAAATTAGAGATATTGTCTTAAAATTGAAAGGAAAAATTAAAGATTAGAATTATATTTCAAGGCATCTAATTTTTATTTTGTGTTTGATAAAATAGGAATTATAATCAAAGATGAAGAAGCACCTAAAGTTAGTTCAAGGGAAATGAATTCTATTTTAAAATCACTTGAAACTAAAGCAATAGATACTATTATCTGTGATAATATATTAGATGCAAAAAAACTAGTACAAGAAAAATACGAAGAAATCTCTTTTGTATATATAATTTCACCAATTCCTACTATTGAGAAGCCTATTTACAATTTCTTAGAATTTATTACTAAAAATGAGGCTTATAAGCATATTAAATTTTTTGCACGTATACCACAAGGTAAACTGGAAAGTAAATACAAATGGGATGACGATTTTATTAATTATGTAAAACTCTAATGCTCTTATAGTGAAAACTCTTATCAATTTGGATGCCACTATGCAAGTGGAATTCTCAATAAGCTACCACTATTACGTGTTTCAGCTCAAATCATAGACATCCTTAAATTTTAGTAATTTCAATGTTTTGAACATTCTCAGAAATTCTTACTAAACCCGGCTGAACATTATCTATTGTTCCCACGATCCAATTAGAAATTTTATTATCAGTAAGTGTTGTTGTAAAATTGTCTACTCTGCTGGGATCAACGGCAATTATCATACCTCCTGCAGTTTCATGACATCTACAATCATCAAAAGCATACCCTAATTCATGAGATAATTCTTCAGAAAATTTAATCGAAGGCACAGTTTCTATTATTGCAGAGAGATCAGAATTCTGAAGCATTTCAGCAGTATGACCAGCTAAGCCAAATCCAGTTATGTCACTTAAAGCATGAATAAATGAAAAATCTTCATAACTGTGTATTGTTTTAACTACATTCTGATTAGGAGTAGTCATAACTTTAACAGCGAGGTCAATAGATTTCTGAAGTTCATTAGAAGAATAATTTTCTAGCATTTCTGGACAATCTTTGAGTATCCGATATGATGCCATAATTGCTTGTAATCCTATCGGTTTAGTTAAAACCAATTTATCTCCTTGCTTAACTCCATGCTTTTGAATAATAGCATGCTTGTGTACATATCCAGAAGCTTCACCACCTATTAAAGGCCATTCACTATATATAGTGTGTCCACCAACCACTTTTGAGTTAATTTTTTTCTCCATAAAGTTTTTAATTCCCCGTAGAATTCCTTCAGCAATTTCCATAGGAGTTTTAGTGCTTATTGCGAGAAATACAAGCATGCCAGAGATCTCAGGTACATTCATAGCGAAGATATCATTTGTGACATTGCACGCTGCGATTTCACCAGCTATTTCGGGTTCATCGATAATAGGAGTGAAGACATCAATATTTTTCACAAGAACTAAATCACTTTTTGGTATAGGTATTATAGCAGCATCTTCAATGTCTCCCGTTAATCCCACATTAGCTAATAAATTATATAAGTCGTTTTGTCCGAGTTTACAGCTTCAACCGTGTATTTTTACATCTGACGTTAACCGATATTGTAATTTTTTGTTCATACACCTCAACTTTTAATGAGTTCTATTAAATTCTGATTTATAGTTAGTTAATAAATCAAATTCAAACTTTCTATAAAAATTTTCGATATTATTTATCCATTTTATCGATAAATAACTATAATAAAATTAAAAATAAGAATTGAATACAATTATTTATTGTCGATGCTGTTTTGCGACAGTATTCTCAATAAGCTACCACAATAAAGTGTTTTTGCCTATATCATAGACATCGTTAAATTCTTAGTATTTCAATATGTTCAACATTATTAGAAACGCGAACATGTTTCGGTTTATTTACGTTATCGATTTTACCAATAATCCAATTTTTTACGTTATATTTATCGTAAAGACGCTGTGAAAAATCTTCAGCATATTCAGAATCAATAGAAAGCAACATCCCCCCCGCAGTCTCAGGCATTTCGCATTCGTCATATTTATATCCAAATTCGTATGCTAAATCACTTGTAAGTTTAATGCTTGGGATCTTCTCTATTATTGCTGATAGATGAGAATCTTGTAGCATCTCTTTTAAATGCCCCGCGAGTCCAAAGCCACTAACATCTGTCATTGAATGAATAAAAGCTATATCTTCATAACTATAGATAGTTTTTACTACATCTTGGAGAGGCATTGTCATAAGTTCTACTGCTAAATCAATTGAATTGCCGATTTCAGTTGAAGAATATTTCTCTAAAAGATCAGGGTTATTCTTCTGTAAACGGTATGCAGCCATTATAGCTTGATTTCCTATCGGTTTTGTTAAGATTAGTTTATCACCTTCTTTAACGAAATTCTTTTTAATAACTTTATCTTTCTCAACAAATCCAGAAGCTTCTCCGCCTATAAGAGGCCATTCCGAATATATTGTATGTCCACCAAGAATTTTAGAATTTACTTTTTTCTCCATGAAATTTTTGATTCCATTTAATATCCCTTCAGCTATATACATAGGCATATTTTTCTTTAATCCTAGAAATACAAGCATACCAGATATTTCTTGGACGTTAAGAGCAAACACATCATTGGTAACATTAGCAGCAGCTATCTCTCCCTGGATTTCGGGTTCGTCAATAATAGGAGTGAATATGTCAATATTTTTTGCCATATAAAGATTAGTGTTAGGGACTGGAATAAGAGCAGAGTCTTCAATATCCGCTTTTAAGCCCACATTAGATAAAAGCTTGTCTAATTTTTCTGAACTCAATTTACAGTTTCAACCGAATAATTTTGTTTGAAGAGTCAATCGATAACGATCGAGATCTTGTATCATACACCTCAATTTTTATGTGATTTCTCAATTATCATATAAAATAACTATATTCACAAATAGAATGGATGGATATATTAATTTTTTCCATATAATATATTTAAATTTATAATAAATGAGATCGTTTTTTAAGTAAAATCGTTAAAAAATCTTATAACTAGAAATCCAGTGTGAAAAGAATTAATATCTTCACTTCTTTTTTACCGAATAAACAAATCTATATGTTTAGTTGTTTTTCTTGGAATATCAAATTGATCTTTATAATTTAAATCGAGTTTAATCTCATCTGCGCTGGGATCGAATAGGTTCTTCTTAAGTTCCTTTTGTTTATCAACTTTAAGTACATAATTAAATTTAAAAATCTTTCCAGGTTTTAACTCGTTAATTTGTAGATATTTTGGAAAGCTTTCTTTCCTCTGAAAAATAAGATAGGATGGAGTTTTTAATGATATTTGCAAATCCTTAAAATCAAAATTCGAGGGGTTTGTCAACTTAAAATTCAAGTAGATCTCGTTGCCAATTGTTTTAATATTTTTAAAGAATAGAATATCTCTGGAATCTGGTATTTCAGATTCAGTTTGCTGGAAATACAATTTTTCATTAATTATTTTAGCATTAAGTTTGTTCTTACTAATAAATTTAAGTACTAAATCTTTTAATCTTTCGATATCAATCTTAATATAGTTTGCAAGCAAATCAAGTTTGATAGGATTAATCATTGTCAGATAATACTTAACTTGATTTAACGAAACCTTATTATTTGATTTTCTAACGAAATTTTTTAATTTGTTTATTAACAATTCTTTTGAAGCATTAATTTTGTTAAGATATGGTCTTATGTACAAATTAAAAACATTATTATCTTCAAAAACCTTTTCTCTTCCAAGAATTACGTCAATCTGTTTTTCAGTATCTTCGATATAATTCTGAATTTGGGTTGAGTTCATTTCAATTAATCTTTTTGCATCTAAGTATTCATTTTTTTTAATCAGAATATCAAGTTTATCGTTTAACTTATCGAAATCCTCATTTAAAGTTTTCATACCCTCAATTCTTTCTGTAATTATTGATTGTATATGTCCCTGTAGTAATTGAAAACTTAATTCGTTGTTAATTCCATTAATCTCAGAACTTTTTTCACTTTCAGCTATTATTCCTGGTTGGGTTAAGAAATTGATAAGTTTATCTTTCATTGACTTTATTTTACGATCGAGGTCATTCAAATATTCCTGGATATCAATTTTAGTTGCTACCCATTTTTGCAGAAGACTCTTGAAGACTTCATTAAATTCAACATTATCTATTAGTAATTCTCTAATGTCACCATCTAGTTTAAATAGTCTATTTCTAATTTGTGTTATATACTCAAGCTTATCGTCCTGGCTGTGCATAGTTTTTCTATTATAACCACCTTCATCAATCTCTATTTCAAGTCTTTTCTCTTTTACGTATTCAAACTCTGCTTTCAGGACGTCAATCCGATTATTAAAAATTTTAATCTTTTCTTTTAAATTCATTTCAAATTCGGATTTTTTCTCTTCACATATATCGGAAATGAATCCTTTTATAATACTTAATTCCTCTATAATTTGAACCCTGGTTTCTTCCCAATCTTCAATTAATTCGTAAGCTAATCTTTTATAATCAAATTTTTTAATTAAATTATCAAACTTTTTTATTTTTTTGAGGATTTTACTATATTTGCGGTTTAACTGAATTTCTGTATTGTTAAACTTGAAATTTTTAATATAAGAATTTAATTTTTCCCTAAATTGAGCAGGAATTTTTTGAAATTCAATAATTTGTTTTTCAAATATGGAAAGCTCATTATTAATTCTATCAATAGTATCATCAATATCAGGGAATTCTGACTTAATATTTTTTAATGTGTAGATAATTTCATCTTTAACTTCTGGATCTTTTTCAACATTTAAAGTATTGTTCAATTCAATTGTTATCCACACTGCAATCTTTTTACTTTCTAAAATAAAACATAAATTTTGGAGTAATATTATCGTTTTCTTTCTTTCTCGCCAAAATCGTGATTCTAACTGGTATATAATTTTTGTAATCTCATTTTCTATCTCAATTTGATATTCTTCAAATAGTCGTTTAAATACTAATACAATACCTTCTCTAATATTTTCAGATGGATTTTCTAACTCCTCAAATAAATAGGAAAATATTTCATTAATATTATTTCTGCATAAATGGAAAATTGCATTTATTAAAGAGTTTCGATAATTAGAATCACTAGCATCTAATATAGAATGTAATAAATTTGCCCAAATTTGATCAAAATTATTTTCAGCAATATTGACAAGTGCTTCAATAACCTTAGATTGAATTCTATAATCTTTTTCCTTTAAACTATTAATCAATTTCGGAATTATTGATATTATTTCTGATGATTTTTCTTTACCAATTTCTCCAAAAAGCCATATTATGAGTTCCTTTACCCTATTCTCCTCATTATAAAGAAGGTTTAATAAGATATAAAAGATCTTCTCTTTCGTCAAGAAATATGTCCCATGAATTTTTAAGAGTTCTGCTGCGGCTCTTGCAACATCATCATCTTCATCTCGTAGATTAATTATGACCATTGATAATAGAGGTTCTAAATTTCGAATTTTGGTATAATCTTGATTTAAGACTTTCTGAATTGTTTTAATTACATTTAATTTAACTTTCCAATCATTATCCATTAGTTTTTCTGTGTATTCTTCGATAATTACTTGTAATTCATCCTTTTCTATATATAAGGATAGAATAAGATTTCCAATGATTTTTACAGTTAATCTTCTTACAGAAGGATCCTGATCATAAAGACGTTTTCTGATTTTTTCAAGTAATTCAATCAGAAGATTAGGTCTAAATAAACTTATTTGATAAGAAATTTCTAAAGAAACTAATCGAATCCAAGAATCAATATCGTTAATAAACTGATTTATATTTTTAATTGTTCGCATTGAAATTGAAGGAGATTTGTCGCAAATTAAATTCAAAAGACTAAGGCAACGATAAATTAATTCTTTATCAGAATGGTTTTTATAATTTTCTATAATTCCAAATAGCTCTTCAGCTGCTTTTTCATTATATCCATTCACAATTAGACTTTCTATTTTTTCAGTGTCTAGGGGTTCTTGGGAGTCTAAGGGTTCTTGAGTTGTCAATGCGGTAGGTAAAAAGATTTTTTTTAAAATTTACTTCAAATATCTCTTCTATCAAAGTAGTATAAATATTTATATTTATATTAGATACTTCAATAGAACTTTATACTCTTATCATAGTTCATTGAATAAATCTATAAATAAATTTCTTATCTTAATCTAGCTTGAAATTACATTTTCAACAAGATTAATTATTGGATGTTCAATCTCTATAAGTGAAAACCATGATTGAAAATTTGTTTACAGAATTTATAGATATTGTATATAAAATCTCTGAAATATATCGCTTTGAAGGTAAATTTAATGAAGCAATGTTATTTTTTGATTCAATCGAACCAATATTAAATTCACGTGATTTAAGAAAAGAAGACAAAGCGAGGATATTGATCCAGTTTGTTAAGATCAAGATGGATCATAAATTTCTTAAGGATTTTAATTATGATGAAGAAATGAATATGCTTCAGGAAGCACAAAAATTAGCAGAGTCTTCAGACGCGAAAAAAATTCAAGCAGATGCCTTAGATCTTTACGGAAATTGCATTTATAGTATCGGAATCCTTGAAGGAGAGTTTGAGGAAGCATTAAAATATTTCGATGAAGCTCTATCAATAAGAACTCAGATACAGGATAAATTGGGAATTATTTGGTCTTATTTTCATTTAGGAATTTATCATGAAAATAAAAAAGATCCCGATGAAAAAGATCATCAAACTTCATTTGATTATTTTGAAAAAGGTTTAAAAATTGCATTGGAAGAAGATTTTAAACTTGAACAATCATATCTTTACCGACATCTAGCAGGGCACTATGCATATAATAGAGACGACTTAGATAAAGGACTCGAATATTTTAAAAAATCAGCCGAATTAAGAGAAGAAATTGGGTTTATCTTTTCCTTACAATTTGCTTATTTTGCTATAGGTTTTATTTATTTCGTAAAAAAAGATTTAGTAAATGCTTTAGAGTATTTTAAGCAAACNNCTTATGATAGATTCTGCTAAAACGATTAATTTGTTAAGTGGAATTGAAGAATTTGAAAATAAGATAAAAAGTTTATCAAAAAAAGAATAAAAGATTAATAATTATTATACTGTTTTATTCTATTCAAAAAGTTCAATTATAGCTTCTCCTGGGGTTGCTACTCTTTCTCGATAGGTTAAAGTACCTTCAGATACTTCTTTGGTCTTAACTAAACCTCGTTCAATATCTTTTTCAGAGATATAACCTCTTTCTCCAGCTTCAAATTGTTTAATTAATTTACCATCTTTATCTTTTATATCGACATTAGTTATAGTTGTTTGTACGACATCAAAATATACTTTCTTGCCTTCTATTTTTTTTACTGTTGCTTCTGTTATTAGCAAATCTCCACACCTCACCATTCCACGCATCTGAACTCCAATCTCAATTAAGTTCCCAAATTTTCCATGTTCAAGAAAATCTTCAAAAAATTTTGAGATAAAGCCAAAACTTAGTAATCCATGACCAATTACACCTTTAAGTCCCGCTCTTTCAGCTACAACATCATTAGTATGAATAGGATTAGTATCTCCTGAAGCTTTTGCATATTTTTTTAGTAAATCTCTTGAGATCCCATCAAATTCAGTTTTTAATACTTGTCCAACTTTTAAATCTGAAATTTTAACCATTTTAATACCCTCCTTTACGAAAACCAGCAGAAATTGTAATATCACATACTGGTTCATCATTTTGATTTTTAACATGTACTAAAAAGTCAGCAAATAACATCATATTTTCTTCTATTAATTTAGCATCAATGCATTTACCTGTTACTGTTAATTTATCTCCTGGTCTAACATCAACACATCCCTCCCAATTATATCGATTTCCCGCATGCAAAAGTTTACCAGGATCAAGCATTATCCCTCTCTCTTTGCCATCTTGAACTAACTTAAACCCTAGCAGTAACTTATAAATTGCTTTTATGGTATAATAATTTGCAAATGCATGGCACGCCACTACATCTTCTTCTTCACCAATATATTTAGGATTTGTAATTCCGTAAACTTTTGCGAAATTAACCATATTTCTGTATCTTATATTTACAGTAGTTGAACCAGGAATATCCATTCCTTTCATGTTATTTATTAGAAATTGCGCATTTTTTCTCATCTCATTTTCATCCATTTTAGTTTCACTCATAGTTGAATTTGACTTTAATTATTATATTAATTATAATTTAAGTTCAATTTAATTAAAACTTTAATTTTAATCATAACATTTATGAAAAATAGAATTATATTCAAATAATTAATTTGTAAAGTAATATTACTTTATGCGCGTATATAATCTTTCCTTTTCGTTATCTAATTTAAAGTATTTTAAGATCCTAGTGGTTTTTTTATTACCATTTAAAAGAACACATGAAATTTTATATTTGTCTATCAAAGTCAATATGTAAGGATCAATTGGCGTTGTTTGTTTCTTTAAATCAGTATTCTTGGATATAAATTCAGCTAATTTTCCTGATTTCTTCATATCTCTGAATTCAGAAGTTTCCATCTCCTTTATAACCTGAAAATTGTTATCTAAAATACCATCGACCTCTTTTATCAAAAAACATTCCTGTAATCCTAATTCTTCTGCTATAAATAGAGTTATTGAATCAGATGTAACATCCCAACTATGAGGTAATTGATCATTTTCTTTTAAAAATTCGTAAGGTAAGAAGATCGTGAAACCCTTATTCAATTCTTTCAATTGATTAAAATCTTCAATTATTTCCAAGTCAGGGAATTTATTTTTCAACTCTAAACCATTATAATTCATTGAGATAATTCCCATCCAATGAGCAATTTCTTCAGTAAACTTTAATTCACTATATATTTTGCGAATGAAGTTTGCAAATGAACCTCCTCCAGGAATTAAGATTATTTTATCAAGTACACCATCGTTGTACAATTGACTCAATTGGGAAATTGTAAAGTCTAAATTTTTAAAATTGTCTAAAATTTTTCCTCCAATCTTGAAGATAGCCATTTTCTCGTTCATTATCCTACCTGATTATTATTTAATTGATTATATAATGCTCCCGCAACTGCAAAAGCAGAGGAGCTAATATTGTCTGGTATATTAGTTAATTCTTCAAAATTAATAATATTAATATGTCCTAACTCTCTTAATGGTTTGGTTATTAGAAAATTAGCAGATAATCCCGTTATCACAAATTGAGGATTATCAATAAATTCCTCGAATCTTAAAGTAAGATTATCCATAAAAGCTCTTATTTCTCTTGTAATAATATCTAATTGTTTTTGATAAATAAAATTAGCTATAAAATCTAAATCTTCTTTTGAAATTGTTTCAATATCAGTACAAATGATTCTTGAAAGTCGAGCATAACAATTTTCTATGGATTTAGAACGATTATCAGCAGTATCATTAATATATTCTTCCTCTGTAATATTATTTAAGATTCGATGAACATCAGAAATTAAAGCAAATTTTTCAAACGAAACACGTACATTCTTCCCTTTGTAGGGAACATGATGAGTTATAGAAGGGATTGTTGCTCTTAAACCTCCTGTATAAACTAGTTCGTGATTAATTAAACGAGAAATATCATCCTTCCCTTGTGGCACGGCTATTGAGTTTAAAATGGGAATAATGTCAATAGTAGTCGAACCTGCATCAATTAAAATACAAGTTGGTTTAATTGCCCCCAAAAACAAAGCAGTTGAAGCCCAGTTAGCACCTGCGATTAGGTTGTAATTAATTTTAGCTTTTTCATAACTAATGAACTGACATCTATTAGTAATGAAACTCAATTTCTCCTTATCAACAGTCTTTTTGAGTGCCTCTAAAATTAATAAAATGCCCTCTCTTTTAGTTTTAAATGCATCAGAAAGTTCTGCTGTAATGGTAACACCAATATTATCAATCATTTCTAGGTTAAAACTAGTTGATTCTAACAAATTATTAATTACCCCTAATAGCATCTCTGGAATATCTTTAATAGTCTTTTCCCAGAAAGGAAAATATTCTATATAAGAATAAGACTCATTAAGGGCATCATCTTTAAAGTGTAATAGAGCTGCTTTTGTATTTGCTCCTCCAACATCCAAACCCAAAATGATTCTCATTCATTACCTCTGAATTTTTCTTTTAATACCTTAATTATTGTATCAAGATTCTCTCCAGTAAGAGCATTAGTTAAGAACACATCCTTTTGTTCTAGGTTTATTTTGCTCCTTAAATACTGTATTTCTGAATCTTTAGCTAAATCCAATTTATTAAATATAACTAGAATTTCTATTTGCCGTTCTTTTGAAAAATTAGCCCTAATTTCATTATATAAATCAACTTGAGATTCAATATTATATCCACAAGCAGGTGTTGGGTCGAAGATAAATAGGATTAAATCAGAAATTAATCTCAAAGCTAAAATTGCTTGCAATTCAATACTATTTCTTTTAGCCATAGGGCGATCCAAAATCCCTGGAGTATCTAAACATTGAATTTTAATTTTATCAAATCTTCTCTCAATTTCTAAATGTCCCATATTCAACTTTTTTGTTGTAAAGGGATATTCCTTAACTTCTATCTTTTTATTGGTAGAGATATTTTTAACTATACTGCTTTTGCCCACATTTGGATATCCCGCAACGACAACACAAGGCATAGTATAATCAATTGAAGGTATTTCTCTCAAACGCCCTCTAATTCTATTTAAATATTCAAGATTTTTGTTTTGTTTGTTAATAATTGAAGAGATCCTTCCAAAGGCTGCTCTTCGCAATTGATCGCCTTCTTTTGGAGCTTGAATTCCATTTAATTTCCTAATATACTCTCGCCCTATATTTCGAAGAATAGGTAAAATACCATTTATTTTTCCGAGAGTAAGTTTTAGTTCATCAATATCAACTAGAATAGATGCTAGCTCTCTATAAAAATCGGGTAGATCATTAATCATTGGAACCATTCTTATTACTTTCTGAATTCTATCAGTGAGTTCCTCAATAGCCACTTTTATTCGCTTAGATTCTTTCTTTTTTGCCTTAATTAATATTGGTGCATTCAGAGAAACTTGAGCTGAACTTTTCATCCCTCTTTTGAAGGCAATATCTAAAAATTCTTTTGAATTTGGTACGTGATAGAATTCATTAAAAGGATTTTTCATTAGAACTCATTTTTTTTGGAATTACGAGAAAGAATAATTATATTTTTTCTCGAATTGATGCTATTTTATTCTCAAGTTCATAAATTTCTTTAGAAAAATTTACGATCTCTTTAGGTATTGATTTATATAATTCTAAAAGATATTCATATCTTCCTAAAACTCTAGAATATTTTTCTAATTTTTCTTCTTTTTTTGCTTTATCTAGAAGTAAGTCAATTTTTTCAAGTTTTTGTTTCATATCTGGAGAAAGAGCTTTTTGTTCTGCCATCTTTATGTCATCATATCTCTTTTTTTCTGAGATAACCTTTTCTGCTCTCTTTTGGAAATCTTCTTCAGATTTAGTCTTTACAAATGTATCTTGCTTTTCATATTTAACCAAATTTCTTAACTGGAAAATGCGTTTATTAATCATGCCAATTTTTCCATGATATCCTAATTTTGAATAAATATCCACCGCTTCCTCGAGAAAAGAAATTGCTGCCACGAAATTTTTCTTATTAAACTCTTCTTTTGATCGATTTTCTAAGGTTTCTGCTTCTTTTTCAAGCTCATCAAAAGGCCCAGGCATAGTAAATATCACATATTATTTCCGCTATTAAAAGTCTTGCTTAACCAATAATTTCATGATTTCTATTATTTTAAAGATATTAAAAAATAAAAATTTAACAAAATTAGAATTTTTGAGAAGTAAAAAATTTAATACGATATTGATTATAATCTAAATTTAATATTAGATTCCAAAGATCAAATTATAATTAGCTTAATTAGGTATAATTATGAAAAAGTATAATGTAGGCATATTGGGTGCTACCGGAATGGTTGGACAAAATTATATTATATTATTACAGAACCATCCATGGTTTAATATTGTAGATGTTGCAGCATCTCCTAGATCAGCTGGAAAACCTTATAAAGATGCAGTGAAAACAAAATGGCAAAGGTCCATCTCAATTCCAAATAGTATTAAAAACCTAGTAGTAAGAGATGTTCAAGATTTTGATAATATTCCTGAGGATATTGATATAGTTTTCTCCGCTATTAATATGCCCTTAAAAGAGCAAATTAAAGAAATAGAATTAAAATATGCAAGAAGTAGTTTTCCAGTAATTAGTAACAATTCAGTTCATCGTTGGACTCCTGATGTGCCAATGATCATTGGTGAAATTAATCATGAACATGCAAATATTATACCAATCCAACAAAAAAATAGAGGTTTTACTAAAGGTTTTGTAGTTGTAAAACCAAACTGCTCACTTCAAAGTTATCTTACTCCTATTTATGCTTTAGAAGAAGCAGGATTTAAAATAAGTAAATTAGTCATAACTACTTTACAAGCGGTTTCAGGAGCAGGTTATCCCGGAGTAGCTTCTTTAGATATTATAGATAATATAGTCCCATACATAGATGGAGAAGAAGAAAAGACAGAAAAAGAACCCCTAAAAATTCTTGGTAGAATTGGGAAAATTGGAATTGAAAATAGAAAAGATATGAAGATTAGCGCAACTTGTACAAGAGTTCCTATATCTGATGGCCATACAGCAAGTGTAAATATGAAATTTAAAGAGAAGGTACCATCAAAAGAAGAAATCATAAAAATTTGGTCCTCATTTAAATCAGCGCCCCAAGATTTAGATTTACCATTTGCCCCTAAACAGCCAATATTATATTTAGAGAATATCGATAGACCTCAACCTAAAAAAGATAGAGATAATGATAAAGGAATGGCAGTAACAGTTGGTAGATTAAGAGAAGATAATGTTTTTGATTATAAATTCGTTTCTTTAAGTCATAATACTGTAAGAGGAGCTGCTGGAGGAGCTATTTTAAATGCTGAGTTATTAATAGTCAAAGACTTTATAAAATAATCCTTATTTCAATTTAAAATTTGGAAAATCCTATTAAAAATGCTATATTAAACAATAAAGCATTTATAAAACTAGATAAAAAAATTAGGGAATTAAAAAATGAACCTTATCACGTTAATTATTGTTGTTGTGTTTATAGTCATGGAAGTTTTAAACGTTTTGACTCTTTATTTCAATCCAGGGTCCAAGACTGCAAACTCAGCGGGGATTTTTAAAGCTTGGGAAAAAAGTAAGAAGGATCCAGAGGTACATAATATGGTCAAGTATTTAGTGTACTGGGTCGCTGGAACTAAAGTGATCTTCATTTCTTTACTCATCGTAGTTATCATTTTTGGAGATTTTTTGACTCAAAATGTTTCTATAATAGCATTAATCATTTCTATTGCAACTTTTTATTGGAAGTTATTCCCTCTAATAAGAAAGATGGATAAGAATGATCAGATACGTCCAAAGGGTTATTCTACAGTACTAGGATTCATGATTTCGGGAATGATAATTGCCTTAGTTGTCGGATTATTAATAAACATTTATCTACCCTAAATCTTCCAATATGCCAAATTCTTTTTTTTTGTGAAAAAAAATACAGAATGCAATCAAAAGATTGCTGCTTGAATTATTGAAACGATACCAATTATTTGAGACGCTAAAGATAAGTTGAAAAACATGATTTTTGTAAAAATAAAATAATTAAAAAAAGTTTCTCTTAATCACTTCTATTCAAATCAAAATTCATGTTTATCTATGATTATGGGTAATATTAATTTTGCTAACCTGGTTGTTTTTTTCTTTTTAATTAATCGATATAATGGAATTTTCGGATAAACCATGAAAAATTTCTCATTCTTCAACATCTTTAATGTTTTAAGCCTAGGGATAAGAAATAATTTTTTATTGTTGAGTAGAAAGTATTTAATAATATTTTGGAGTAGGAATTTATCGATTACAAATATAGCAGATATAAATTCATACTTTTTATCTAATTCTTCTTGAATTGAATTTATTGAGATATATTCTGCAGATACAATCTCCTGTTTATCAATAGTTTTTATATCAATTAATGTACTCTCTTCAAAGCAAAGTAGAAAGCTATGATCAATTAATTCTTTGTATAAATAATTTCTATTTTTTTTAATATTCTTGTTTTTCTCTTGATCTGTTATTATACAGAGTAGTTTAAAATTTAAACCAAAATTTAAATCAAAATAATTAAAGATTAAATCCGGAATTGCCCAATGAGAAAGCTTTTTAAGATTTAAATTAAAACCAAATAGTCGAATTATAAATCTCATAAATGTATTGTAAATTTTAGGACGAGGAGCCATATCCCAGTGGGTTTCAAAACTTCGATACCAAAATAAGGCTTTTTGAAGCAAAAATGAGAGATTATCTTTATTTAGAGGAACTGCAAGTTCGAAAAAATCTGAGAGAAAGGATACAATATCATCCTGCTTTATGAAATAAGCGTTTTCTGTCTTTAATTGCTGTTGGATCAGATCTAAGGTATGAGATATATCTTGATCGCTTATTTTGATCCCTAACTCATCTGTAGTTAGAAATTTTAGTGTTAAATTTGATTTACCAAATTTTGGTATTTGTTTCTGTAAATGAATTATCACTTTTATATTAGTTCCCTTTATGAGTATAGAAATATTGAATTCAGGGATAAAATCTTCAATAAATCTAAAAAAATTATGGAGTTTAATTTTATCTAAAAGTTCTAAACTAGTTCTGAGAAATTTAACAAGTATAGGTTCTGGATATATTAGAAATAAATCTTGACTAATGAGGGCTTGAAATAAATCCATGGAACGCTCTAAAAATTCATAAATTGAGAGTCCTTCTAATTCTTCACAATGCTTATTTATCAGATCAATTGCATTTTCTCTAAATAGGCGGATTGATGATATCCGGACATTTTTTTCTTTTAAAATAGCTTTTTGCATTTTATCGAATAACTCATCGAAAGCTTTGATTTCTAAACTTTTAATTCGAATTATATCGTTGGGAAGAGATTCTACAGTCTCATGAATACCTGCTTTTGTAGTTTTATATAGATATGCACTCTGGAGCTTATTTTTTTTATCTTCATCTGTTACAATTATATCAAGGATATTTTGCTGGTCATTAATAAACTTTGGATACAAGATCTCAAAGAATTGATATAAAAGATTAGCATCTATGGATATTGGTGTAAGAGGTATTCTGACATAATCCTTTACTTTCTCAGGTTCCTGCAGAATCTTTCTTTTTGCATTAAAATCTAGTATTTTTGCCCAATTATCCTTGAAATTTCTATTGATCAATTAATTAAAGCGCCTCCCAGAGTTTTAATTTATCATTTAATTCTCCATTAAACCATAATCTATTAATAGTTGTAAAAAGATTTAGATTAGGTACTCCTTTCTTACCAAAATATTCCAATATTAATTCCAAGCAACTAAAAAAATTGGGAGCACAGCCAGGGAATTCCAGGATATTTTTATTTTGTTTTACCTTCATTTTTGGCTTTTTTTTTGATTTAGGCTCTTTTAAGAGTTTTCCTTTTGCCTCTCCAATGAGATTTTTTTTAGATTTAATAACTCTCTTACGAAATTCATAATTTTTAGTTGTAGTTATAGCACAATCTCCAAAAACTAAATAATTATTAGCTTTATTGGGTTCTGGTGGATTTTCTCCAATCAAAAAGGAATTTTTAACATTATATTTTAGATCCTTTCCCATGTATGTTTTCATGAAATTTAATAAATGATAAGCTTGTTTATAGCATCCTGAACAATAGTTACCAGAATTCACAGTAACATTCCTTACTCTTATATTTATAAGCTCTGAAACACATTCTTCGATATTAGTTTGAATATCCTCTATTTTCTCTCCTAAAATTTTAATATTGGCTAATTTGGGAACTTCAACATTCATTTTTTTTGCTGCTAATATTAAGTCATTGCTATTTTCATCGAAATTTAATACTTTTAGTGTAATCATATCAACAGCAATTAAATCATCTCCAATAACCATTAATTTAGTGGTTTTAATTTTAGAATCCTTATATATATAAGGCCCAGCTCCTTCCAAAGTGAAAAATAAATCATTAATAATCAACCTGGGGTGCTTAATTGCATAAGCATCAAAAATAGTAGAAATTAGATTCTGTTTGTATTGATCACGAGAAATATTCTCTCTTACCTCTTTTCCAATTATTCGATATTTAGGAGGGATAATTGAATATAAGTTTAATAACGATAAATTCAGTGTGAATAAGGGATTTACATTAATTTGGTTAAGAGATATAAATTTATCTGAATTAAGAATTACGTTCGGAACAAAATACTCATTATCATTTATTTTAATGGGGGATAGCGATTCATGTTTAACATTCTTTAATTTATCTTGGCTAGTTTCCTTTTTCTCATAAATATCACTATTATCAAGAAATACTAGAGTTGCCCCAAGATTTTTAAAATATTCCTTTAGGTTTAGTAAGTCGGAGATTATTTTAATTGGTATCCCTCTAACTGGAAAACTGCCTAAATAGATTTTATTCGCTCCAGCTTCTTTACAAGTAATAATAAGTGCTTTTAACACATCAAAGTTTGTGTTTGTTGGAAAACCTCCTGGTAGATTTAAATTAAATTTGATAAAAACCTGATCATCTTTGTTAATAAAGTTGGAAATCCCTCCAAGTTGGTCAATTCCTTTTAGTAAACTTTCTCTAGGGGTATTACTTTTACTTATTACAACTTCGGGTTTCTTTGATCTTGTTTGAGTTGACATAAAGAATGTAGTTTCGCAATTCATTTATTAAATTAATAATATAAAATAATGAAAGAATTGAATTTTAAGTTAAGTGATGAGTAAAATGTCAAAAATTAATCTTGGTGATAATATAAACAAAATTCCTAATGATAAAATAGGAATAGATATGGGACAGACTCTTTCGAAATTAGCTTATTTAGAAGGAGAAGAATTAAGCTTGATTACCTTTCCAACTCAGACTAAAGACTCCAAATTTGAAAAGGTATTGGAATCTAAAGAAGCACAATTTACTAATTACAGTTTTACAGGAGGTAAAAGCTTTAATTTATATAAAAAATATTCTAAAAATTTTCAGGCAAGCCTCATAGATGAATTTAAGGCAAATACTACTGGAATTAAATTTTTATATAATCAAGAAAAAAAGAAAGAACTTCCACGGTCATTGATAGTAAGCATTGGCACAGGGACATCGATCGTATTAATCGATGATAAATTTGAACATTTAGGGGGTTCCGCACTGGGGGGCGGTTTTTTTATGGGATTAATAAAGGTATTATTTAACTTGAATGATTTTCGTGAAGCTATAAGATATGGAAAAAGAGGAAATAGATACAATGTAGATTTAAAAGTCTCAGATATTTATTCTCCCGAAGATAAGAGAGTTGATTTACTTTTTAGAGAATTTACAGCAGCATCGTTAGGTAAGATTAACCAAAATTTAGATATTAGTTCACTAAATAAAGATGATATCATAAACGCTATAATTTGTATGATTGGTGAGAATTTAGGCTCTATTGCGACTTCAATAGCTGAACTTAATAAAGTAAAGGAAATTGTTTTTTGTGGTGGTTTTTTAATAGAAAATAGGATTTTGAAGAATATTATATCTTTATTGTGTAAAGTTAAAAATAAAAAACCTATATTCTTAAAGAACTCTGAGTTTTGTGCAGCAATAGGAGCACTTTTAATCTAAACTATACAACTTAGATAAAGTTAGTAAAATATGTGTGCCCATTTGGAGATCAATAATCATCGAATTAATGAATAATCTCATAGAGACACTATAAATGGGCACAATTAATATTATTTAATTGGATATATAATTCTTTCATTCCTAGCAAATAAATTATATATCAATTAGACTCTTGATAAGAGGTATTTTAATAATTAAAATTAAAATAATATTAACCAAAATATATTTTTTAGATCCTTCTTTATATAAAATATTGGTCTAAAAACATTGAGAATAATAATGGTTGATAAAACTAACATGGAACAAAACCAGATTGAAGTAAATGGTCGAGCGAAAGAAACACTTTTCCGTGCAATGGACATAATTCTTAAAAACTTGGAAGACAACGTTCTTCATCTCAAAAAAGATAAATATTTTAAATTTACTCAAAAATTCATTGAATTAGTTTATGATGGAATTGTAAATAAGCGAAAGTTTTTTTTACTCGCCTCTGGGAGAAGTGCATTTGTACTTCAAACATTTTCCACACGTTTAGTCCATCTTGGTACAGAAGTTTATATGGTGACCAACTTAGGTTCAATACCCGCACTTACAAAAGAGGATATCTTAATTGTACTCTCAGGATCAGGAACTACTAAAATAGTGGTATCGTTATTGGAGAATTATGTTAATAATGTAAAACCATATGCTATTGTTTCAATTACTTCTCATACAGAATCAATTATTGGAAGAATTGCTGATATTACAATTAAATTAAAGGGTCGAACAAAAAGAGATATGACTGATCCTCAAGATGATCAAGCGATTTTAACTACAGAGGGTACACAATTTGAAATTGCAGCATTTGTATATCTTGATTCAATTATAGCCGAATTAGCAGTAAGAATGGGTAAAACAAATGCAGATATGCTAAAAAAACATTCAGAATCAATCTAATCTTTTTTCTTCTTTATCGAATCTACATATAAAAAGGAGATTTATTTTTTCATTTATTCAAAACTAAATTCTTTATTTAAATTAGCAATATTAGCATTAAATTCTTCTTTTAATAAGGTATAATATGTATATTTCCCTTTTTTCCATCCCCGAATTAAACCCACTTTTTCTAATTCTCTTAAATGGTGAGAAATCGATGGTTGAGATTTATCTAAAATTGCTTCTAATTCGCATACACATCTTTCCTTATTCAATAATGCTGATAAAATAAGTAAACGTTCCTTATTGCCTAAAGCATTAAAAAATCCTAATAATGAGTTTAAGTTCTGATCGAATTTTAATTCTTTTCCAATTTGTTGAAGACTTTTGAAGTAAGTATCACCATCCGAACAATCATCGCATCCGCATAATGTATCTTTAATTTTCTCTTTTCGATCAACTTTCATTTAAATATCACTTTATATCTATATTCTTACTATTATAGAACGCATGAAATTATAAAAATTTTATTCATATTTATTAATCTAAATTCACATCGAAATATTTTTATATGATACATTCTATTAATACTTCAACTGATCTAAAATTAAAATTAAGTTATAAAAACAGATTGGTTACCTATGGCTGTAGTATACATGAGAAAATTAGAAGAAGAACCAGAAACTTACGATTCTAAATTTACAGCTCTTACAAAAGGAGTAAATATTGAAGTACAAAACTGGATTTTAAATCAAATTAATGGTTCTGAATCTATATTAGAAATTGGATGTGGTACAGGTATTCTTGCATCAAAATTGGCGCAAAAGGGCAACGATGTAATCGCGATTGATAAAAATTTTCAAATGATTAATTATGCAATGAAAAATTTTCCCTCAGATTTATCTGAAGGAAAACTTTTATATCAAACAGGTTCATTTACAGATTTGACCACTCCCACTCGTTCTCAAGATATAATTATAAGTAAATTTATGTTATCTGAACTTCGTCCTTTAGAACAACAAATCTTTCTTAGAAATGTGTGGAGAATGTTAAAGCCAAATGGGCGTTTAATTCTGGCGGCGGAATTTGTACCTACTGGTTTTTGGAAACTCTCATTTAAATTTAAAAGATGGAGATATAAGAAAAAATTAAGGCGTTTACGAATACGAAGCACATATCTAATCAAGTGGTTTTATAAATATTTAGAGCCAATAGGTTATAAAATCATTACTCAAGTAAAATGGAAACATGGCTCAATCAAAGTTATTGAACTTCAAAAAATTAATGATAATGGGACTAATGAACCTGGATATTATAGACCTGAAACGAAAAGATTTAAAGGTTTTCGATCTCAATTAAGAATTTATCGTTGTATCTTTACAGGACAAGTTGATCGTGTACCAATAGAACCTGGTATTTATAAATCAGGAAATCCTAATGAAAAATCGCCTATAATAGTTACTGCAAATTATGAATTTACTTATATTAAAGTAATGCGTGATCTTAAAGGACTTGATGCTTGGGTATTGTGTGTTGATTCAAATGGTATAAATGTATGGTGTGCTGCTCGTGGTAATGATTTCGGAAATATGCAGCTTCTTGAAGCAATAGAAGCAACAGAAATAAAAGATTTAACTCAAAAGAAAACACTTTTACTTCCACAACTTTCAGCGGGAGGTGTAGCAATACCCCAACTTCCGAAGAATTCAGAAAATTTTCCATTTAGAGTTAGATATGGACCAGTTTGGTCAAAACAAATTCCTCAATTTCTTGAAGAAAATCCTGCTCAGAAACCTGACCGAATGAAATTAGCCAAATTTACATTATATCATCGGATAAGAGCTGGGTTAACACATACTTCATTCTTATTTCGAAAGTTGTTTATCTTGCCTTTAATTGCAATAATTATATTGCTTTCATTATTAACTTGGTTTAACAAATTATGGTGGGTTGGTGAAATATCGCTCTGGATAATTATGGCTAACACTGTTGTAGTTCTATTATTCCCGATTTCAGGATTCACGAGGAGATTTATTTTTAAAGGGATATTTTTTGGGATAATTAATATAGTTCTCTTGGGAGGATTAGCATTTTTGATCCATAACAATATATATTATGTGCTCTGGCAATTGGGTTTTTATTTTTGGATTACATACTTTTCAACCATGTCATTTAGTGGGTATTCAATGGCTACAAGCCCCAGAGAAATCCAAGAGGAATATCCAATTTTTAATTTAACAAATAAAATTTTAATGATCCTAAGTATGATTTCTTTAACATTAGGATTTTTATTTTTAGCATAAATTAAAAAAAAATAAAATATGTATACAAATAGGAGGTAAATAAAATGACAGAAACTAATATTGAATCATTCAATTTTACTGAATTTGTTAAAGATGTTTTAATCTTTATAGATAAACAAGTGTGTAATGGCTGTGGTCTTTGTGCTGAAGTGTGCCCATTTGGACTTCCACAACCTAATGATCCTGGTAAGTATGAAATACCACGACCTGAACTATGCACAGAATGCAGTGCTTGTAAGAGAAACTGCCCGACTCAAGCGATTATTTTGAATGAACGAAAAGGATGTGGTTGCTTATGGAACGCGAGAGGTGTGGCTAAAAATGCGAAAAAGGGCATAGTAAACGAAGATTCATGTGGTTGCGGGCCCGTTAGTGAAAACACTTCAAATAGTAGCTGCTGTGGATAACTTGGATTCTAATACTAAAAAAGGTCTAATTTTTGGAACTATAACGGTTTTCTTAGTGGGATTGCAACCGGTTATTGCGAATTCAAGACCCCCAATTATAGATGCATTTATTTTTGCTGCGATTACAGCTTTAATCGAAGCTGTAATTTTCCTTCCATTTTATTATTTTGAAAGAAGAAAATTAAGTTTAAATCAAGAAATTGATAAAAATATTTCCTTATTGAATGGGTGGAAGAAAAAAGACAATATAAAATTATTCGTATTAATTGGATTATCTTTTGCAATTATTCCAATTTTATTATATATTGGTTATGAAATTACAGGGCCAACAAATAGTACTATAATCTTAAAATCAGAAATCATTTTTGGTTTATTATTTGGATTTTTAATATTAAATGAAAAAATTACGAAAATTCAAGTTATTTTTTGCCTAATTTTATTTACTGGATTGTTTTTCACAGTTACTCAAGGGTTTTCTAACATAGATGAATTGAATATAGGAGTGTTGATTTTAGTTATAAGTGTGGCTTCATTTACGTTTATTCATACTTTAACTAAAGTTAAATTTGATAGAAATGAATTATTTCCCACTCAAATTGTGTTTATTCGAAATTTAATGAGCGGGCTTTTACTTTTAATAATTTATATTATTGTATTTCCTTTAGATAACTTTCAATTAGTCTTTAATCCAAATTATTTTCTGTATTTTTTATTTATGGGTTTGGATTATGGATTTAGCCTGTATTTCTGGTATAAAACATTAACATTCATTCAGATTGGTACTGCTACGATAGTTAATTCTCTTACACCATTCTCCGCAGCATTCTTCTCATTTATTATTCTCGGTGATGCGTTTACGATATTTCATCTTATTGGTGTAATTATCATAATCATTTCTATTATTGTAATTGTTAGAGAGAAAGAGAATAAAAAAAAATTGGAGGTTCAAAATTAGGATTTGAGTTCAAAGTTCGTTCTAAGTTCAACATTGTCATCTATTTATGGTATAAATTTTTAATAAATATAATAAAATCTATTAAAAGTGAAATTTAATGAAAAAAAGTAAAATAATTCCAAAAGCGTATTTATTTCCAATGCCAGTTGCTCTTATTGGTGCAAATGTAAATGGAAAGCCAAACTTTGAGACACTAGCATATGTTGGTATTGTAGAAGCTAATCCTCCTATGATTTCAATATCCTCTTGGGAAACTCATTATACAAATATTGGTATTAAAGAAAATGGTACATTTAGTGTTAATACCCCTACTGAAGACTTAGCAGGATTGGTTGATTTTGTGGGTATTGTATCAGGAAAAGAAATAGATAAATCAGAAGTATTTGAAGTTTTTTATGGAGATCTCAAAACTGCTCCAATGGTAAGTCTTTCACCATTAAATCTTGAATGTGAGGTTGTAAAAACAATTAAAGTCAAGGAACTAGTGGATGTCGAAAAAGGCCATGAAATATTTATTGGAAAAATAGTAAATGCTTATGCAGATGAGGATCATCTAACAGAAGGGATAGCAGATTTTACTAAATTTAAAACGTATATATATTCGCAAAGTAATTACTATAAAATTGGCGAAAAACTCGCAACGGCATTTGAGATTGGCAAACAATATAAGAAATAATTAAAAATATAATTTTTTTGATAAAAATGAGTGAAAATAATTCAAATAAACACGTAATTGAAGGTAATTTGCTCAGCCCTTTACCTGTAATATTGGTCGGAGCAAATGTTAATGGAAAGCCTAATTATTTAGTAATTGGATATAGTTGTCCATTTGATTTTGGTAAATACATCTTCTTCAGTTTATATCCAAAACGGTATACCGCAATTGGAATTCATGAGAATATGACCTTTAGTGTAAATATTCCTTCGGAAGATCTTGTGGAAAAAACTAATATTTGTGGAAGTAAATCTGGACGAGATATTGATAAAAGTTCACTTTTTGATAACTTCTATGGAGAATTAAAAACAGCTCCAATGATTCGTGAATGTCCAGTAAATATTGAATGTAAAGTAAATGAAATACTCGACTATGGTGATGGTGAAGGAATTATTGGTAAAGTAATCAAATCTTATGTAGATCAACAATACACCTATAAAGTGGAAGGAAAAGTCATACTGGATTGGAGAAAAATCCATCCAATTATTTGGACTACTGGTGGAGATTTCAATTATTATAAATTAGGAGAACGAATTATTGTTAAAGATAATTAAATATAAATAAATGAATTAAAATGTCAGAAATATTTCCCGAGCCCATATTAAAATTACCTAAAGCAGATATCCCGATAGATGGACTTAAGGCATATATTGCTCAAGGCGACCTCTTTCAAATTTTATACATGGAATTTGAAAAGGATGTAATCATTGAAGAACACTCTCATAAGAGTCAATGGGGGGTCGTTCTTGAGGGTCAAATCGATTTAACGATAGATGATAAAGAGTATGTATTTAAAAAAGGCGATCGGTATTTCATTCCAAAGGGTGTAAAACACTCTGCTAAAATCTATAAAGGATATGCTGATATAACCTATTTTAACCAAAAAGATAGATACAAGGTTAAAACATAAGAGATAATAAGTGGGATATATATTTGATTAAATTGCTATTCAATTGCAAATAAAAAAGAGTAAATTTAAATCTTTAATTTGGATGAACAACCGTTTTTATCATATAAAATTTATTATAAGTTCTAACTGATCCTTAAAATGTGGAAAAAAATATACCCGAATCTTTATATGGTTATCTAAGCACCAATAATTAAAAATGAAAAAATTTTGGACAATAGACTATTTCAAACGGATTTTTGGATAAACAAATAAGAAATTATTATTAAAACAGATTAAAAAAATACATGAAAGAAATAATGATTGTAAAAAAAATTTTTATTAAAAAAATTAATTCACATCTTATTAAATGTCCAAAATGGCTTTTGTATTTGGAAGATGCTTTTTGCTTCAATTGTGCTTTACTAAGTCAAGATCATAATGACATGATTGAATGTAAATTTGTTATCAAACCAGAATTTCAAAAAAGAATGGAACAAAAATCCAACTCTACTGAATCTGAATCTCTTCAAAATGAATTAAAAGAAAAGATTACGAGTCAAAGGTTGGTTAATGATATTGTAAATGTAATACAAAATAAGCAGAATTCAGTAAAATCTAAAACTAAGCAAAATCTTTAAAGAAAGCTAAGAAAAAATAGAGAAATAAGAAAAAAATTAATATTCTAAACTCTGAAATTCTCCCTATTTTTATTTAATTGATAGGAGTAAGTCATTTTTTTAAATCCTTCAATCCAAGTAAGGTTTTAAAATTTCTGTTGAAACCCAGTATATTTGGGAATCACGGATAAAAAACAAACATTTTCCATCGCGAGTTAATCCCGGAAATCTTTCAGAAGCAGCAGAATTTATCTGATTATTTAAATACTGAGGAATCCCCCATGTTCCATCTTTTTTACGTTTACTCAAATAAAGATTAAAAACTTCACTAGGTTCTCTTAAAGAACTAAAAATGAAAAATGAGTTATCTGGTGCAATACAAGGTAACCAATCTTGATATCTTACATTGAAATTTGGACCCATAATCTGTGGTTTTGTCCAAGTATTTCCTTTCTTTTTTGAAAACATAAAAATCATATTCCTAAATGCTTTTTCATTATAAGAAGTATAATATAAAGTATCATCTTGCGAAATTGTTGGAGTGACTTGAAATTTTTCAGTATTTATTGGAAAAGGTAATTTATATGCTACACCCCAGGTCGAATTTGATCGTGATATTGCCCAAAGGTTATTGAAATTAACATTACGATCTAAATGTGGCCGCATTGAATAGAAATATAGCAGATCTTCTTTAAACGAAAAAATGGGGCCTCCATCATGATATTTACCAGAAAATGGAGCAATTTCCGGTGAATTCCAATTATTTTCAACAAATCTCATCATCATAATTGTTTGAGGGCGTTCTTTATCGGATATATATTGACGCGACCAATAAACCTCAGTCCCATCTAATGAAAAAGTTGGAGCACTATGCTCGTGATGGTCCGCTCCAATAAGTTTAGGTGCAAATAATTCTGGAATCAAACCAGGTGGGTTAAAACCATAATATTTCTTATTTGTAGAGGTCATTTTTTACATTTTTTATTTTTTTTTTCCTTCCTCATCCACACAAAAATAGTAAGCATATTAACTCAAATTCATATATTTCAATACTACATATATATCTTATTCATATCATAATTGATGGTGATTTTCTTTCTTTTCTAGAAAATCAGAGATTCAAGAAATTATTTAATTTCAGGTAAAGTTTTACGTATCTTAAGCTCTCTTTTATAAAATTCTACCTCCTTTTGAAGCTGTGAAATGGCATTACTATCGTATAAATGAGCATATTTAGATAATAATTCCTCTAGAAAATTAATCGTGAGCTCTAATCTACTAATTCTCTTATGATTTTCTATGAACATAACTGGTTTGAATATCTTATTTTAAAATTGAATCCTATTATACTTCTAGAAAATTTTATATTTTAAAGTATTGATTATTAAAGTAGATATGTTAAAAATCCCAGGTAAAATCATTCTTAGTGATTTTCTTACGAATTTAAAAAAAGAAAAAAAGAAAAAAAAAGTAAAAAATTTATAATTAATTTCCAGCCCAATAAATGGTTTTACTTGTATTTAATTGACAATAGTAGGTCATTTTTTGTTATCTTCTTGCGGTTAGCATGCATTGTAAAGGTTCTTGCTTGTTCAGTTAAAGCAGTAGCAGTTTTTTCTAAATGATCAATTAATAAATCAACTGCATTTCGAGCTACAATGCTAGCGCCCTGTTGCTTCATTAATCGGCGAATTGGGCTCCATGCGAAAGAATGTTTCTTTTTAGCCATTTTTTATTCCTCCAACTTTTTTAACTAAAATTTTATAAAATTTGAGTTTTTAATTTTTTTTGAAGTTATTAGTAAAGTGTCTTAGATAATATAATATCTGAAGAGTTATTTAAATGTTATGGCAAATCAGCAAAATCTCAAGAGTTAAATGAAAAAAAATTTACGACAAAAAATTTTTGTTATCAAAAAAGAGTCATCATCTATGATCATAGGTTTGTTGATCATATTGAAGATATGAAATGTTTTTGTTATCATCACAATTATTCAAAGATGAAATTTGGTAAAAAACCCTTTTATTATAGTTTCGCTATGATTTAGTGGCGAATTAATAATTATAAAATTGATAAAAGTGATCCGCAACAAATGTTAATATCATGATTTATGTGATCATATAACGGTCAATCATTCGAAAAAGTTGAATTAACTTTCATAGAAACAAAATTATACTGATATTGAAATTGCTTAAACCATCCATTTTACAGAGTTTTATGAGATTTAATGGCGAATTATAAAATTTAACATGAAAAAAAATAATCCCCATGCAATGACTTGATATTAATTATCTGATCTCATCGAACTAGTCATAAATGAGTTAAGAAAGAAATTTTAATGCCAATCTAGAGATCATGGAACTAATCGAAATATGAAAAGTCACAATTTTAGCGTGGGAATAAACAAAAATAATTTTTAGGGTTTAATAGCAAAATGTTATAATTTAAAAGAAAAATTTTAATTAAATCTGATTATTTATATTATCAAAATAGTGCCTAATTTAAGTAATAAATCCTAAAAAGAGTAAAAAAATCATGAGTCAGGAAATAATGGTTCCAGGCGCAGTTGGTGTAGCAATTAAATGCAAAGATGGTGTTGTGCTTGGAAATGATAGAAGAGCTACATGGGGATATACAGTTACTAATAAATCGACCCAAAAAGTCTTTAAGATTACCGATTATATAGGTTTGACTTGTTACGGGCTAATAGGAGACTTCCAAATACTTGTAAGGATTCTTCGGGCACAAGCAAACTTGTACAAGTTAGAAACAGGTGAAAGAATCTCTACAAGAAGTATGGGAAAATTAGTGTCGAACTACTTATATTCACGAAAAATGGCGCCTTTATACACAAATCTGGTAATAGCTGGAATGGATGAGGATGGTCCAAAATTATACACACTTGATGCGATTGGTTCTCTTATGGAAGATGACTATGGTACTGCTGGAACAGGTATGTTGCTTTCAATTGGAATATTAGAGGCAGAATTTAAGAAAGATATGACAATTGCGGCTGGTGAAAAGTTAGTAGAAAAAGCCATTAGAAATTCAATTTCACGAGATGCAATGACCGGCAATGGAATCGATATATTAACATTTACCAAAACTGGTCCGAAAGAGAAGTATATTGAGATTAAAGAATTAGGAGAATAATTTTTTATACCCTCTATTTTTATATTTAAAATGTTCTGCTTTTTTACCAATAAGATTTTATTCAATGCTAGTATACTAATTATTAGATTCTCATGTATTAATAACGGGTAAAATCAAGTTGAATTTTTCTGATAATAAGTTTAATGACATAAGGGAGATTCATAGTTTCAAGAAAGATGAGATTCTTGAAATTAAAAAAGAAGTTTTAAAACTCAAGTCTGAAGATTCTGAGGCCGTTAGACTTAATGAGTATTTAACATCAAAACTTCATCTTTCAGGTAATATTTATGATAATTACTCGAATTATATTGAGGATCTAAAAAGTTTTGCGGATAAGTATTTATTATCTACTGACAGTTCAGAATACTTTTATTTAAAAAGTGAAGTATTTGAAGAATTACAATTGATTTCAGACAATTTACAAAATCTTAGTTCAAACATAAGAAATGTAAAAAGAATAATAAAAAAAAGTATATTTTTAACTGAGGCTTTAAAAAAAATAGAAAACCTTCTTAAGGAGAGTACCCATTTAGGTTCTGAAATCCAACAATCAATTGAAGATTTCAAATCCATCCATGAAGATTCATTAAGCTTGTGGACCGAAATTAATAGAATAAAAAACTTAAATTTTAAATTGAATGAAGTACCTGTTTCAATAGAGAAATGGAGTGAGATTAAGGATTTAATTACTTTTATTGTAAGTTTAAATGACGTATTTCAAAATAAAAGGAAGAAAGACAAAAAGGAAAGGATTTTAACTTTTCATTTCGAAGAAATCTATCAATTTTTCTATTCCAAAGATGAATCAAAGATTAAATTTTATTCAGATTTAATCTATCTCTTGTCTTCAAATGGAGTATATGAGATATTTCAAGGAGAAGAATTCATTAACATCCTTGAAAGAAAAGAAGTTATCCAACACCTTAAAGAATATATAAATCCTTTACTTATAGAACTAATTGAAAAAAAATTAGAAGCTATTTTAAAAGAAATCGAAGAATTTGATATAAAAGAAAAGGATGAAGTTCTAAATTTAAAATCTCTTAAACAACAGAAAATTAGTAGTTTTTTACCTAAGATAGTCGATTTTTACATAATTAGTTTGGAGAAACGGTTCCAAGAGAAAATCCATGATGTAATCGAGGCGGAGAAATTCGAAGAAATTACTGAATTCTATTATAAAAAGATAGAGGATTTCTCAGGTGTGATTAATGAAATCGAAGATTGGATATTGAATATAGAAAATTTTCTCTATCCTTATGAAAATATTACCGTCTCATTAAGGAAAATATTTTCGAATGTTTCTTCCGAAATCTTCAGAAGGAAAAATGAATATTTGAGTTTTATACAGACTGTTAAGGATGAAGAAACAAGAGTAGAGATTCGAAAGTTTGTATCAGATAAAATTTCAGAAGTGAACGATTTAATTAGAATTTATGAGGATGAAGCTTCAGCTATAATAAAGGAAGAATTCCCTCAATTAAAAAGAATTAGAGAAATTTTAAAAGAATACAGTAAAAAAATCCAAGAAATAAAGGATTCTGTTTACAAAAAATTAAATGCGGTTAAAGAAAACGATGTAGATCTTTATCAAGTAATAAAATATTGGGAAGATAGTCTAAATAGAAAACGGCAACAATTAACTTTTCTAATGTCATTGCTTCTTAACAAGATATTTAAAAGTTTTAAGGATTTAATTGAAAAAGAAGGAATTCTATTTGCTACAATTACCGAAATTACTGAACAGACAGAAAATTTTGAAGGATTACCTTTAAATTTTGCTTTATCATCATTCTTAGCCGAGAAATTATCTGAAGACGAGTTAAAAGAAAGAATTTCTGAGCTAAAATCAAAAGTTAATCAATTGAATAATTCCCTAGGTCTCTATCAGGTAGAACTAGCAAAATTGGAAACTATTTTAGCAAATAGAGTTAAAATTAGAAAAGGAATTTCGGCATCAGATGTCCAATGCACTGTTTGTCATAAATATATTAATTTTGCTAATGATAAAGTAATCACTTGTCCTTTCTGTGGAAGTACCTATCATTATCTATGCGTAGCTTTTTGGTTATCAAAATATAATTCTTGTCCTATGTGTCAAAATCATTTTCTTGAGCCTCATTCAGAATTATTTGAAAGTGACGAAGAACCTGAACTACAAAAGCATTGAGTATTCTTTTTCTATAGTTTATATTCCTGGTGGGGTAATGATTAAATTAAAAATCAAATAGAGCCCAAAAATTATCATAAAGGCTCCACAAATTATCAGGACATATTTATAAACCCTGGGATTCAAGGATTTTCCTCCAAAATATACAAAAAGAGAAATGGGCATGTACCACACAAAATCTCCTAATTCATGCCCTAAAAAAAACAACAAGAGTCCAAAAGGATTTTGAAATGTGATATTTAGACTCGAAATGAGTGCAACTCCCATCGCACTCCACCAAAAAAGCCAGTATGGATTAGTAATTGAGTAAAAAATTCCCCCAAGAAAGCTATTACCTTTAAAACCTTTCATATTATCCTCTTCAATATTAAAGTTAATTTCATAGTTTTTTTTATAAACTTCTCGTATTGTCAGAGTTCCAAAAGTTATTAGACAAGTACCCCCAATTATTCCAATTATTATTAAAAAGATAAAATTTTGGAAAAAAAAGGATGCTCCAAATAAAAGTAAGAGAATTAGAGAAAGTT
>JABAHP010000349.1_pt7 | contig 31946 bp, 31 predicted proteins | sample 7062081 | NCBI WGS metagenome assembly JABAHP01 (sample SAMN14534357, study PRJNA622989) | marine sediment metagenome | biome: marine biome [ENVO:00000428]; feature: marine pelagic biome [ENVO:01000023]; material: deep marine sediment [ENVO:00002113] | place: India: Gulf of Kutch | collected...
ATAACCATAATTTCGGCAGTAATGAATGCTTTGATTTCTGATAGATACAAAATCAAGTTCCATATTCATAGGAGAGATTGAGTATGATCGAGACAACTATTGACAAGGCCGGTCAGTTCGAAGGAAAAGATGTGACCATCAAAGGATGGCTTTATAATAAAAGATCCAGCGGCAAAATTAATTTTCTGATTATTCGTGACGGAACCGGGCTTATGCAGGGTGTAATGCTCAAACAGGAACTTCCGGAGGAGCAGTTCAATCTCTTCGATACGCTGACCCAGGAGTCCTCGCTTGTAGTGTCCGGTAGTGTGAGGAAGGATGACCGTGCCCCGGGCGGATATGAATTGACCATAAAAGGCCTGGAACCGGTCCAGATTGCAGAGGAATATCCGATCACGAAAAAAGAGCATGGCACTGATTTTCTGATGAGCGTGCGTCACCTCTGGCTCAGAAGCCAGAGGCAATTTCATATTATGAAAATCAGAAATGAGATTATATACGCCATCAGGAAATTCTTCTATGAGCGAGATTTTGTATTAATCGATACCCCCATCCTGACCGGGTCAATAGGGGAGACAGCCTCAACTCTTTTCAGTACTGACTATTTTGACATTGGTAAGGCCTATCTGGCTCAAACAGGGCAGCTCTATCTCGAGGCGGCCTGCATGTCGCACAGAAATGTCTATTGTTTCGGACCCACCTTCAGGGCGGAAAAATCCAAGACCAGGAGGCATTTGACCGAATTCTGGATGATTGAGGCGGAGATGGCCTACTGCGACCTGGCCTGCGATATTGAGCTGCAGGAGGATATGGTGGTCTATACCATCGAGCACTGCCTGGAAAAATGCCGCAGTGAGTTTGAGGCAATTGAACGTGACACAAAAGCCATGGAAAAGGTAAAAAAGCCATTCGAGCGCATGTTATATGATGATGCGATCAGCTTCCTGCAGGAACGGGGCAGCGCTATAAAGTGGGGTGATGATTTGGGAGCTGAGGATGAGACAATAATATCGCAGGAATTCGGCCGCCCGGTATTTGTGATGAATTACCCCAAAGGCGCCAAGGCATTCTATATGAAAGAAAATCCGGATAATCCCCAAACTGTTCTTTGTTCCGATCTGCTGGGGCCGGAAGGATATGGCGAGATTATAGGCGGATCGCAGCGTGAAGACGATCTCGAGAAGCTCCTGGCTCGAATTCGGGAGGAGAAACTTCCGGAAGAAGCCTATGAATGGTATCTTGATCTCAGAAAATACGGTTCCGTGCCGCATTCAGGATTCGGCCTCGGGGTGGAGCGCACTGTGGCATGGATTTGCGGACTTCCGCATATCAGGGAGACGATTCCGTTTCCAAGGACGCTTTCCAGACTGTATCCTTAATTCAAGGAGGGGAGATGAAAAGATATACTTTACCTGTTGTCCTGATAGTTTTTTTTATGTCAGGATTTTTGGCTGCGGACGAGCGTTTGCTCTTTATTTCAGAAGCCGACATGGTCCCCAATCTTTATATGTATGACCCGGAGGCCAATTCATTCGATACCATCACCTCGTATCCTATAAACGGTGTTGCCGGTTATGATATTACGCCTGACGGCAGATTACTGGCCACAGCGGTCATGAATCCGGTTGCGGAGCAATATCTGGGTCTAAAACTGGTCACCCGGGCTTACCCATATGATTATGAAAAAATTGTCATGACCTTCGTTGTCGATGGCTGGGATGCCGTCAGGGATCAATATAAGGTCGCCATCGATCCGTCGGGAAAATACGTAGCCTGTGTCGACACCATGGGTACAATGCTTATTAACCTGGACGAGGAGACCATAAAGTACATTTTCACCCATGGTGAACAGCCTGATAGGGGCGTATGTGAGTCCTATTACAACTGGGGCGGGGAGTTTTCTCCCGACGGCAACAGTTTCTGCCTGCAGTCATACTGTGTTGCCAACCGGCTGAGATTTGACGTCTACACCATCGATTCAGTCACATACCGAAACATCTATGAACTTAATAACATTACCGGCTTCTCATGGCTGGCAGGCTCTGACGGTCTTCTGCTTTCGGCTAATTCATGCGGGGAATCGGCTGGATTATATATTGCCGATCTTTCGCCCTCTATCCCGCTTATAAATCTGGAGGTCTGTAATCTGGCCCGTGCCAAATGCAATATATACTTCGAGGAGCTTTACAGTGAATTCATGTTTCCTCAGGTGCTGGGGGAAGAGAAGTTCATGGTCTATGCCAGGGGTGTCAAATATGACGGGACGGTCCTGAACGATCTATTTATCGTCGATCAGGAATCGCAGCTTATCAGGGAAATGGTACAGCAGCAATATATCGAAGTACTGATGTCGGCCTCGGGCCGCTACCTGGCAGGGGTGATCAATCCCAATCCTCTGGCCAAGAATGGAAGGCTCTTTATATATGACAATGAGACAAGCCTGAGCACTAATATTTGGGAACAGGATTCCACCTGTTCGCAGATTCAATGGATAGACTTGGAGTGATGCTTTAAATGATAGATTCTGGAGAGGGCCGCAGGAATAATCGGCGGCCTTTTTCATTGTCACGGGTGTGAGCTTTATCAATGATGAAGAAATTGGAGAAATTCAGGTTTTTGTATAATTAAATATGTAGTTTCGCAAGTGATTAGTATATAAAATAATAGAGCGAACATGTCAAGCTCTGTTATTATTGATAATAATGAGTTATATGCATGACTATGTATGTAGATTTTAGTCATTATAGAAGACCTGAGCCATGAAAATACTGGTTTTAATACCGGCCTATAAGGCCTCAGATACTCTCCCGGAACTGGTTGAGAGAATTAATGAATATGTGAAGAAAGAGCATATTCTGATTGTTGAGGACGGCTCCCCGGATAATACCTATGATGTGGCAGTATCCACCGGTGCGGTTGTCCTCAGGCATGAGGTCAATAGAGGCAAGGGCGAAGCATTAAAGACCGGCTTTAAATATGCACTGCAAAACCGTTATGCGGGAATAATATCCATTGACGCAGATCTGCAGCATGATCCCGCCCTGATACCGGAATTTATCAGGGTGGCGGAGGAGCAGGATGCCGATGTTATTATCGGCACTCGTGAACGGAATCTGGCCAATATGCCATTCGAGAGATTTTTGACAAATGAGCTGACCTCACTCATAATATCCTGCTTTTCAGGCCGCTTCGTACGCGATTCACAGTCCGGATACAGGTATACCTCAAGGAGAGCTTTAAGGGCTATAAAGCTTCGGTCATCACGCTACGACACAGAATCGGAATTCCTGTTCAAGTCCGGACAGGCCGGATTCAAGGTCTGGGAGATTAAGATACCGACCATATATTCCGGTTCGGAAAGTCATATAAATCCCCTGGTGGACACCGGCAGATTTGTCAGGCTGATGTGGAAGTCTCTTATCTGGTAGCTGTATAAGCTCTTGACATACTCATAAATACAGCTATTTTTGCATTCTTATACTGGCGTTAGAGAGGAAGCTGAATGGCGAAGAAAGAAGATATCCTGGTTCTTTTGACAAATGATGACGGCATTCATGCCCCGGGCCTGAATACCCTGGCCAAACATATGAAGAGTTTCGGCGAGATAATGGTTGTCGCGCCCGATCGTGAGCAATCGGCCTCATCCCATTCGCTGACCCTGACCCGTCCCCTCAGAATAATGGAATTCGGCGATAACCGTTATGCTGTGGATGGTACGCCGACCGATGCGGTCATGGTCGCGGTTCATGGAATACTGAAGAGCAGGCGTAAGCCGGACCTCCTGATTTCGGGTATTAATCATGGCGCCAATATGGGTGATGATGTCTCCTATTCTGGCACGGTGGCAGCCGCTATCGAGGGTTCGATTATCGGCATACCTTCAATGGCTGTCTCACTTATAAATCCCGAGGCAGGGGATTTTGTGCCCGCCGCCCGGGTTGTAAGGAAGATTGCCCGCTGGGTTGTACGCAACGGTCTGCCGCAGTTCTCATTTCTCAATATCAATATGCCCTATATTGGCAACAAGTCTTTCAAAGGTATAAAGGTTACTCGCCTGGGGAGACGTATATATAATGATGTTGTGGTTGAAAAGGTCGATCCGAGGGGAAAGAATTATTACTGGATTGCGGGTGATCCGGAATGGGTTGATGTCGAGGGTACTGATTTTGCAGCTGTGTCGCGCGGGATGGTCTCGATTTCGCCCTTGAAAGTCGACATGACAGATCTGAAACTGCACGAAAAATTGAAAGATATGAAGTTGAAGATATAAGTTTTTTCGATAAGAGAATGGAGATTAATACCCTCACTCCATAATTCTGAGGGAGCAGAGCAACCGAGGAATTTCTTAGATAGAGTCAGAAGAGACTATCGAGAAGGAATTCTATTGACAAAAAAATATTCTTATGTATTCTTAATGGATTAAATCGGGGCGTGGCTCAGCCTGGTAGAGCACTTGGTTCGGGACGAAGGGGTCGCTGGTTCAAATCCAGTCGCCCCGATTTAAAAAATGACCAACACCAGGGACATCTTGAGGAAATTAGAGGAGTTAATCTGCACATGTCCGATTCCAAAAAAAAGATTTATGTGGGGGTAATCGGTGCGGGGCATTGTACACAAAAACTCCGAAAGCTTTCCGCCGAGGTCGGCGAGGAGATTGCCAAAGCCGGGGCGATTCTGGTCTGCGGCGGGCTTGACGGAGTTATGAAGGGCGCCGCTCAGGGTGCAAAATCGGCGGGAGGGACCACGATTGGAATAATTCCGGGCACTGATAAATCCGATGCCAACAAATTTATAGATTACACTGTGTGCTCCGGATTCGGCGAAGCCCGCAACCTGATCATAATCAGAACGGCCGATGTCGTTATTGCCCTGCCGGGGATGTTCGGGACACTATCCGAACTCGGTTTTGCTTTGAAAATGAAAAAACCTGTTGTATCTTTGGGAAGCTGGGATATTGATGATAAAGTCATCAAGGCCGAAAATGCAAAGGAGGCAGTGAGATTAGCGCTCAAGACGGTTCGGAAGTAAACGGCAAAGTGGCCGCGAAGGTTTTGATATCAGGCCGTGTCCAGGGGGTGGGATTCAGATATTTTACGACGGATTTAGCCAAAAGTTATGGCATAAACGGCTGGGTCAGAAATCTGGCTACAGGCGATGTTGAGGTAAATGTTGAAGGGAATAAGGGTGCGGTTTCCGGATTTCTCAAGGAGCTGAAGGTCGGCCCGCGTCACGGCCATATTTCCAATTTCCAAATTGAATGGAAGCAGTACGAAGGTAAATATGACTCATTTCAGGTGAGATTTTAATATGAATGTTGATGACTTAAAGCAGAAAATCAGAAACATACCCAACTTCCCCAAGCCGGGTATTGTCTTCAGGGATATCACCACGCTTCTCGATGATGTCGAGGCCTTTCGCAAGGTGATCGATATTTATTCCGAGCATTTTGGGGACAAAAATATCACCAAGGTTGTAGCGATCGAATCGCGCGGTTTCATCTTCGGCGGTGCGCTGGCTTACAAGATGGATGCGGCCTTCGTTCCGGTCAGGAAGCTGGGGAAGCTTCCGGGGGAGACGATCAAGAAAGAGTATGAGCTCGAGTACGGTGTGGATGCGCTGGAGATGCATCGCGATGCTATCAAGGCCGGTGACAATGTCTTGATTGTTGATGATCTCATGGCCACCGGCGGAACCCTGGCGGCGACCTGCGGCATGGTCGAAAAGCTGGGAGCAAATATAGCCGGAATCGCTGTCTTAATTGAGCTGTCATTCCTGAAGGGCCAGGAAAAATTCCAGAAATACGATTATCTTCCTTTGATCAAATACGATTCGGAATAATCGATATTAATATTGGGAAATTTGTAGGGCATGATCTCTGTGATCATGCCTGTTTTTGTGGGATGGGTAGCCCATCCCCTTCAGGAATGGCTGTTTTTTGTATCGCAGGGTCTTGGCCCCACCAGTCGAGGGTGTGACCCTGGACCACACCTGAAAAATCGTAGGTCAAAAGTCCCTGACTTTTGACAATGTCAAATCTCACAGAGATTTGACCTACAGCGTAAGTCTGCACCACGCGGAAACGAGGCTTTTTGTTTGCAGCCCGTCTATCAAATAATTTGACATTGCGTATAAGAAATGATAATATCGGATATGTAATTCTGTGCATCGTGTACGTTCTCGTGCACAATGAAAATGCCCCCGTAGCTCAGTAGGATAGAGCAATGGTTTCCTAAACCATGTGTCGCGCGTTCGAGTCGCGCCGGGGGTATTTTTTATTGACGAACTTAGCTTAAATCTGCTCGTCTTAACAATCCACAAGGGGATCAGGTTATTTCAAAGAAGATGCTGTATTTGAAATAGAGAGATTCTTCGCTGCGCTCAGAATGACGCGAGGAGCCATGTAGGTCAAATCCCTGTGGGATTTGACGCTCTGTCAAAACTCAAAGAGTTTAGACCTACGATTCTTCTCGTGCGTCGTGTACGCCCTCGTGCTTCGCGTCCACTGGGCGCACCAGGAGGTACGCCCAGCACATGAATTATCATGGGCAGAATCGCTCCGCTTCATCAAAGAAGAAGGTTTGTTTCCGCTCCGGATTCCTCCCTACATGGCGGATCTGTAGATAGGGCGCAGGGTCACAATCCCGATAAATCGGGCTCAAGACCCTGCTCAACTACTTTAGAATATTCTATTCAATAGAATAAATAGAAACTGGGTGGCACGACCAAATCTATTTGGGCGTGAATTATATTATCTAAAATGAAATTTCGTCAGGTAAGTCAAATTCCTACGAGTTTTGACCTACAAGCTCTCGTATAAAAATAGCCTGACCAGGCAATAGCCTGGGCAGGCTACTAATCCATATTGTGCGTCGTGTACGTCCTCGTGCACGACAGGCTATTTTACAGCGGAGGCTCCTGCTGTGACTGCTCGGCCTCGCTGATCGGCTTCACCTCATACTTGGGAACGAAATAAATCTCCACCCGGCGGTTCTGGGCACGTCCATCAGCAGTCTCATTGGTCGCTATAGGACGATACTCGCCATAACCAACCGCGCTTATGCGATCCGGGCCGACGTTCTGCTGATTAATCATATAATGCACCACATTTGTGGCGCGTGCAGTGGAGAGCTCCCAGTTGCTGCGGAAACGGTCCTGGAACTGAGGGAGGATCTGCTCATTGTCAGTGTGGCCCTCGACCCGAATATCGTAATCAGGGTAATTCCCGATCACATTCGAGACCTCGCCCAGCATATCCTTCCCGCCTTGCCTGATTGTCGCACTTCCACTGGCGAACAGAAGCTTATCCGGAATGCGTAGAAGAATGTTTTTGTCCTGTTGTTCCATTTCAATCTGGAGCTTATTGGCAAGCGAGTCCAGATCAGACTGAAGCTCCTGGGCACGCTGTTCGGCCTGTTCTCTGGCCTGACGGGCCTGCTCCAGCTCACTCTGCAGATCGGCAACCTGCGACTCAAGCGAGGCGATTCGCTCGTCCTTGGCTTTAGATGAACAGCCCACCAATAATGGCAGAATTAAAATGGAAATGACTAGCAGGATCGTAACTTTTCTCATATTGTTCCTCCGTCCTTTTATTATTTATCCATTAACTTAAAATACAAAAAATCACGCTTAAGTTCCATTAAACTTTTAAATTACAAAGACATGCAATACATGCGAGGATTTAAGCCTGGCTTGATAAGCTGTATCACCTCCCCTTGAATAACATCATTAAGACAATGAAATATAATATATTATGGAATAATTATAAAGTATTATGTTAAATGTAATACCATATATCTTCATTCTATTATTCTTAAGTCAATTTTTTAATATATATAATTTATTCGATTTCCGAAAGAACAATCGACGTTTTTATGATCGAATCAGGATTCAACGATATCGAATCGATACCCTCCCTTACAAGAAATTTCGCAAAATCTGGAAAATCCGATGGCGCCTGACCGCATATGCCGATTTTTCTGTTACGTTCTTTCGCAACCTTAATTACATGCGAGATCATGCGCTTGATCGATTCGTCATTCTCATCACCGATATGAGAGATATGTCCCGAATCCCGGTCGAGTCCCAATGTCAGCTGAGTAAGGTCGTTGGAGCCAATCGAGAAGCCGTCGAATATTTCAGCGAAATGGTCGGCCAGAATGACGTTGGATGGAATCTCACACATCATATAAATCTCGAGCTCATTCTCGCCCTGCCTGAGGCCGTTTTCAGCCATGATTTCGATGACCTTTCTTCCTTCGGCCACCGTTCGGCAGAAGGGGATCATGATCTTGACATTGGAAAAACCTTTGTCATTGCGCACAGCTCTGAGAGCCTGACATTCAAGGTCAAAGGCCGGGCGATAGGAGGGATCGTAATAGCGTGAAGCCCCTCGCCAGCCGATCATGGGATTGCGTTCGGTGGGTTCAAATTGCTTGCCACCGATCAGGTCGGCGTATTCGTTGGAGCGGAAGTCGGCCAGCCTTACGATCACCTCGCGGGGATAAAACGCAGCGGCAATCATGGCTATTCCATGGGCCAATTTATCGACATAATACTGTTTTTTGTCATCATAACCGGCGGTCAGATCATCGATCTCTTTCTTCGCAAAGCTGTCTGACAAATTGGGGTAATTAACCAGCGCCATGGGGTGAATCTTTATATATGAACTTATGATGAATTCCTCTCGTGCCAGCCCAACGCCGTCATTGGGAATCATAGAGGTTTTGAAAGCAAGTTCGGGCGTGCCGAAGATCATTTTCATCTCGGTGCCGTTGGGCCTTTTAATGTCGTCCAGTTTGGTAACCTCGATATCGAATTCAATCTGTCCCTCGTAGACTCTGCCGATATCTCCCTCAGCGCAGCTGACCGAAATCATGCTGCCATTGGTTATTTTTTGCATTGCGCCCTCGGCCCCGACCACTGCCGGGATACCAAGTTCGCGGCTGATTATGGCGGCATGTGAGGTACGCCCGCCTTCGTTGGTGACGATTGCCGCGGCAATCTTCATATATGGTTCCCAGTCGGGATCGGTCATCTGCGTGACCAGGACATCGCCGGCATTGAAATTCATCACGCTCTTGACATCCTTTATAAGATTGGCCTTACCGACACCAATTTTATTTCCCACAGGTGAACCTGTCACCAGGACCCTGCCGCGTTTTCTTATATGATAATTTTCGAGCACATTTTTGTTGTCGTGCGAGACGACCGTCTCGGGCCTTGCCTGCAGGATGAAAAGTTCGCCGGTCATTCCATCCCGGGCCCATTCGATATCCATGGGAGTCGGCTGTCCGGCCAAATTGGAATAGTGCTCTTCTATTGTAACCGCCCACCTGGCCAGCTTCAAAATTTCCTCGTCATCGATTGAAAACTGCTTTCGCTCCCGCTCGGGAACCTCGATAGTTTTGGTAGGAAGCCCGTCATCGCCGTAGATCATTTTGACTTTTTTCGAGCCCAGCGTTTTGGATATAATAGACTTGTATCCCAGCGCCAGTGTTGGTTTATGGACATAGAATTCATCCGGGCTCATAGCGCCCTGGACAATTCCTTCGCCCAGACCGTAGGAGGCGTTTATCAAGACTATATCCTTGTGCCCGGATTCAGTGTCAATTGTGAACATCACGCCCGAGGAGGCCATGTCGGAACGGATCATCTTCTGGACCGCAACTGAAAGGCCGATTGAGAAGTGGTCAAAGCCTTTGGCCTGACGATAGGAGATAGCCCGGTCTGTGAAAAGTGAGGCAAAACAGTTTTTGCATGCTGCGATTATTTGATCCTGTCCTCTAATATTCAGGAAACTGTCGTGCTGGCCCGCGAATGAGGCCTCCGGCAAATCCTCTGCGGTTCCCGAGGAACGAATGGCCACATCGACACGCGGACCGTATTGTTTTTCCATCAGTTCATAATTCGCGCTGATTTCGCCACACAAATCTGCAGGAAGTTCGGAAGCGCGTATCATTTCCCTGACTTTCTGCCCGCGGGTCCGCAGAGCTTTCAGATCGCTCGGATTAAGATCCGAAAGAACTTTCTTTATCTCATCGCGCAAGCCGGAATTATCGAGGAAATAGAAGAAGGCGTCAGCTGTAATTGCAAAGCCGTTAGGGATCTGAATGCCGCGAGGGGAGAGGTTTTGATACATTTCACCGAGAGAGGCACTTTTACCCCCAACAATAGAAACATCCTTCATACCCAGCTTTTCAAACCAGAGGATCAAGCCATTGCCATGCATAATATCTCCGGCTTTGAAAAACCAATATTTCTGTGGGCATTCGGAATATAGAAAATGTCGATCTAAAGTGTCAACATTAAATATTGAAAAATATACTTCGGGTGCAGGATTCAGTAAAAAGCTTAATTGGACTGTGTGAATATCATAAAGGTTTGGCGACCAGGATCATCTCGCCCGGATACTTGCTTCCAAACTCAGATTCATCGTAATCTCCATACAGATTGATGACCTCGAATCCTGTTCTAGCGAGTAGATGCTCGACCTCAAAACGGAAGAAATAGCGCAGCGGAAAGGCATGCACCAGCCTCTCAGTCCGTCCATCGGGATGGTTTACATAGTAGATTAATTCGCAATCCATCACCTGCTTAAAATAATCGCGGGCGGCGATTTTGCCTTTACGTATTATCTTGCGCCCATCGGGCATTTCAAATTCCGGCTCCTCTTCGATTTCATCCAGGTATGCATCGTCAACCAGCCTTTTTAACGAAGGATTGAAAAGATCCAAAATCAGCCTGCCGCCGGGATTCAGGTGCTCATGAATGCGTTTCAGACATGAAATCTGGTCCTCAATGCTGATAAGATGCTGAAAAACTCGGAAGGGCAGTGTGATCAAATTATATCCTCTATCAAGGTTAAAATCTCGAATATCTCCAAATATCAATTCAATATTCTCACGAATATCATCAGGCAGATCGCCCAGCTTCCGGCGGCAGATATCGAGCATTGATTCAGATAGATCGAGCCCCGTGGCGGAAATGCCCTGTTCTGCGGTTGGGATAAGAACCCTGCCGGTGCCGCATCCAAGTTCCAGCACAGGACCGCCGGTCTGTTTTGCTGCATCTATCCAGAACTTTAAGTCGTCTCTGTCTTTGTAGGGGGGTATAAAATCATAAAATTCGGCTACAAAGGGATGATCAGAGTATCCACCGGATTCATTCATAATATATTATGCCCTTTCATGTTTGAGATTAACCAGGGTCGCCCCCCACGAAGAGGAGCCGCTGTCGAGCCTGTATGTTTCCACATGCCGGTTTTTAGCAAGAATCGAATGCACAGTGCTTCGCAAAGCGCCGGTTCCTTTGCCGTGAATAATCCGCAGTTGATATATTTCCTTTTCCAGGCAGGCTTCGATGTAATCCGGCACCAGATCCTTCACGTCCTTTGGTGAAAAATTGTGCAAATCGAGGATTCCGTCAATCGGATATTCTATGGCATCGTTGTCATTCTTTTCCATAANNAAAAAAACCTGGACATCCGCCTTAAAAAAAACTTTGCTTTGGGCCAAATCACTGGAATGAACGAAATTTCCGTATAGCCGTCGTAAAATAATGTTAATACAAAGGTTAAAAAGCCAAAAAAGATTTGACAGAGGTTGGCAATAATTCTATATTTGAGACTTAAAATTTTATGGCTGCTATTAAGGAGGATTTAACTTGATGAGGACGCTTATTTTAATCACCGTCCTGATGGCGCTCTTTGGATTAGGTATCCGCGCCGATGGACAGGCTTTGAATAATTTCAATTTTGAAGGCGATGGGGCGAGAGCAAGAGGAATGGGCGGAGCATATATTTCGATTTCTGACGATGCCAGCGCCCTGACATGGAACCCGGCAGGATTGATTCAGATAATTGACCCGCAGCTCTCTTTTTCATTCGATTTGTTCATGCCCAATACTGATTATAGCCTGGACTACCCAAATGCGACTTCCCAGAATACTTCAGTGATCTATGATGATACCAAATTCAGGCTGCAATATGCCGCCTTCGCCGCGCCGATCAGGATCAGGGATCATCCCTTTGTAGGTGCTGTAAGTTTCAGCACAATATCGTCTGAATACGATTATTTTGAGGCCAATCCTGACTCCGGCTTTACCGATCCTTCCGAGCCGGTAAACCTGATCGAGAGAACCGACAATCGCCTTAACCAGTTAAGGCTGGGTTTTGGTACCAATGTCTGGAAAAAGCTGAATTTTGGTCTCGGAGCTAATATTTATTTTGGAAAAGGCTATGTCGATACCAGCTTCTTTTACCATACTTCATATATGCATCCGACCCAGAACGTTCTGGTCAATGTCGATGCCAAAGGCTTTGTTTATGATACGATCTCATTCTCCGGTTTTAATCTCGTGGGTGGTTTGCTCTGGGATGATGAAAGATTTGCTATAGGTGCGACTGTAAAAACACCTTTCTGGCTTACCCAGGAGCATGTTAAGCATGAGCTCGATTCTGTTTATGTCAATAATGTTCTCAATGGCGAGCTGGTGCGAGGTGATATCGATGAGCAGGATAAAGAGAGGGTTGAAGTTCCCTGGATGGTTGGTGTTGGAGCCTCATATCAGGTCGATGAGAGATTTCTGGTGGCTTCCGATTTTGAATGGCGCAGATTGGGGGTAATGGATTATCGGGTTCATTACGATACGATTTTGTCAAATGGGGATGTTGAAGAAAACTTCGTGGAAAGCAACCTGAATCTATATAATGGCTATACAATCAGGGTCGGCGGTGAGTATGAATTTGACGGCGGGTTCGCTACAATTCCGGTCCGAGCCGGGTTTGCTTACGATGCTTTTGGGTTCAGGATGATAGAAAATCTCGAATTTGAGTGGGTTGACTGGGCCGATGATCAACCTGATTCGCTAACTCAGACCTTCGACTATGGTGATCAAATTACCGGTTACACGATCTCCCTCGGTGCCGGGCTGCACTGGGAGCTGATAAAGCTTGATTTTGCATTCGAATATGATACCCGCGACACGGATATTGAAGGTGTGGATCATTTTGGCACATTTCAGGTTGCAAAGGAATATAGAACCCCCCGCATTTCTTTAAATTTTACTGGATTTTTCAAATAGAATTTCGTAATCTTTACGGGCGGAATTGGCTGATATGCTGATTTCGCCCTTTTTGATATATAAAGATAAATAAATGAATGTCGATTTTCGTATTGAGTTCATAGGGAGTTGTAAATAATGGCCAGGCTTACTAAAAGACAGATGAAAGAAGATAAGTTCGTTACCGGACTTCTCAAATCTCAGGAATATTTCAATCAATATCGAACCCAGATACTTCTCGGTATTGCCGGACTGATCGTGGTCGTCCTGGTTGTAGTTCTATTGATCGCTAATGCCCGGAGCGCCTCGCAGGCTGCACAGAACCAGTACGGAGAGGCCAGCATGGCGGTCAGGGAATTTTTTAACACGTTTGAGATGGATCAGAATCAGGACGGCATTCCGGATGGCAACCTCGACAGCGCTCTGACGATTCTCACAACTGCCAGGGCAGAGTTCGAGGATATACTCGAGGAGCATGCCGGCAGCGATATGGCCAAGTTTGCCACTTTCTATCTCGGTTCTATATCATTTAAACTCGGCGATTATGCGGAAGCGGAAAAGTACTACAGGATGTTTCTGGATAAATACTACATCAGTGAAGGTTTTGAGGCAGCTGCCAAGATGGGGCTGGCCGGATGTATGGAAGCCCTGCGCAATTTTGAGGCCGCCGGAATGCTTTATATAGAGATTGTCGAAGAATATCCGGATTTTCCCCAGCGACGGGATGTGCTCAGGAAGGCGGCGATAAATTCTGCCCAGGCAGGCCTCAAGGAACAAGCGCTCCTGGCCTTCGAACTGCTTGAAGAATCTGATGCTCCCAGATCGTTAGTTTCCGATACCAGGGAATTTCTCTACGAGCAAAAGGTCTTAAATCCGTATACATATAATCTCGATTAGATGATGAATGACTCAATCCCGCGTCTGAAGGTAGTCTTTCTATGGCACATGCATCAGCCATATTATAAAGATTATTTTTCCGGGGAATATGTTCTTCCATGGGTTCGCCTGCACGGCCTTAAAGATTATCTCGATATGGCCGCAATCCTCGATAAGTATCCCAAAATCAGACAGACATTCAACTATGTTCCCGCCTTGATCAAACAGCTCGATGATTATGTCAACAATAATGCCTCCGACCATCATCTATATTTATCGCGCAAAAAGGTAGAAGATCTGGACGAATCAGAAAAGCTGGATATCCTGAATACATTTTTTTCCGCCAATTTCAGGACCATGATAAAGCCTTATCCGGAATATCTGCGGCTATATCAAAAGAAGGATGCGTTCAAGAGCAATCTGAATCGTGCGGTTAAGCAGTTTACCAACCAGGAATATCTCGATCTTACCGTATTGGCAAACCTGGCCTGGATCGATCCTGTATTCAGAAACGATCCCAAGATCAAGCCGCTATTTGAAAAAAGAAATAATTATACTTATGAGGAGCGCGCTCAGCTCTTTACCTTTCAGAAAAAGATTCTAAAGCAGATTATCCCGAAGCTTAAAGAATTAAAGGACAGGGGACAGGCGGAGATTTCATTTTCACCCTTCTATCATCCCATTTTGCCCTTGCTGATCGACACCGATCTGGCCAAGGAGGCCATGCCCCGGGTACGTCTGCCCAAGAACAGGTTCCGCCATCCCGAGGATGCCCGGATGCAGATTAGAAAATCGGTGGAGATGTACGAGGATTTGTTTGGTGAGAAATTAAAAGGTATGTGGCCATCTGAGGGGAGCGTGGCCGAGGACATTCTGCCGATTCTGGCGGACGAGGGCATCGAATGGATAGCTTCAGACGAGGAAATATTCTATCAGTCTCTCGAAAATCCCAAATCGGCCGACATACGAATCTCCATGGCGCTGGATTTTCATAGGCCCTTCATGCTCCGCCGTCCGTTTGGGGAGATAGGAATTATCTTCCGCGACCATAAGCTTTCCGACAGAATCGGTTTTGTTTATTCCGCCTGGGATGCTGATAAGGCTGCGGCTGACTTTATAAATCAACTGGCGTCTATCAGGTCTCTCTTGAGACCCTCGGAAGTCCAGGATCATGTTGTGCCGGTCATTCTTGACGGAGAAAATGCCTGGGAATACTATGACAATGACGGCGCGGATTTTCTTCACTGTCTTTATAAGGCGCTTTCCCGGGATGACCGCTTTGAGACTGTTACGGGGTCGGAGCTATTCAAAAGGAGCTCTCAGCATAAGAACCTGCCCTATCTGTTTGCCGGTTCATGGATCGGACATAACTTCAAGATCTGGATCGGGCATGAGGAGGATAATCGCGCCTGGGATCTGTTGTCGGATGCACGCAATGCGCTGGTCAATTACGAGAGCAATAATCCGGGCGACGACATGAACGGCGTTATGCAGGCCTGGGAAGAAATATATGTCGCCGAGGGTTCCGACTGGTGCTGGTGGTATGGCGACGAACATTCCTCGCATGATGATGATCTCTTCGACCTGATTTTTCGCAGTCATCTCAGCGCAGTATATTCTATAATAGGGAAGGAACCGCCCAAGGAGTTGCTGCAGCCGGTTCGATCAGCTGCCCCACAGAGCTCGGTTATACAGCCCAGCAATTATTTTTCGCCTACAATAGACGGCGAGATCACACATTTTTATGAATGGTATGACGCGGGATCATTCAACTGCCGTAAGGCCTCATCGGCCATGCACCGGGTTGCGAGTATTGTGGAGGAGATATTCTTCGGCTTTGACCAGAAAAACCTTTACTTCAGGCTGGATTTATTCACCACCGCCCGCGACGATACTCTTGCTGATTACATATTTGAGCTAGAGCTCAGAACAGCCAGAATCTACCGTTTAAGATGTTCGCAAGGGAAAACGGTCTTTGAATGCAGGGATGAAAAGGAGGAGGATTTTGAATCCTGTGATTTTGAGGGCAAAGTTGTTTTAAAAAATGTTGTTGAAATTTCCTTGCCCAGAAAGCACATTGAGTTTGATGAAGATTTCGATGTGCAATTGCGGGTGCGGGTTTATAAGGGCGACCAGCTTCTGGAAACCTGGCCCGGGATGGACCTGATAAAGTATCAGGCTCCCACGGAGGATAAATCAATATTCTGGCAGGTTTGATTTCATGGATGAAGCAAAATTTACTCAGCAGGAAATTGAGGAGGGAAGGTCGGCGGCGATTCTGGCCTACATTCCTTTTCTCTGTTTTGTCCCTCTCTTCAAATGGAAGGACAATCGCTATGCCTACAGTCATGCGCGTCAGGGACTGGCAATCTTCATAATTGAATTGATTGCCCTGATACTCCTGATACCAGGGCTGGCTGTGCTCCTGGTCAAGGTGGTTTTGACAGTGGCTATCATATTTGCCCTGATCGGAATCGCCTTTGTGCTGCAGGATAAGGAATGGAAAATACCCTATCTGGGCGACTGGATCGACCGCAAGGTCAAGGAGCGATTTAGAGAAGAAGAGGAACCTTTCTCCTGATCCCGCACTTCTTATTATTACAGAGTAAAAAAAGGAAGAGGGTATGAAAATCAAAGCTCGTCTCTCTATTATTTTTGGTATTTTGTTGCCTGCATTATTCCTTTCATGTGCCACAACTGGTCCCGGCGGTGAAAAGGATCTGATCCTGATTTCAACCGAGCAGGAAAAACAGCTCGGCAGAGAATTTGATCAGCAGATTCGCGCAGAGTCAGAGATCTATCAAAATGAAGAGTGGAACAATTACTTTAACCAAATCGGCCAAAGCATTGTGGCAGTGTCGGATCGAAAAGACCTTGATTACACATTTACCATCATTAAATCGAAAGATGTCAATGCTTTCGCTGTACCTGGGGGTTATGTATATATTTATACCGGGCTGTTGGACGTTATTGAGAACGAAGCCCAGCTGGCGGCTGTCACCTCGCATGAGATTTCCCATGTTGTGGCCCGGCATAGCGTCAAGCGCCTGCAGCAGGTGCTTGGGATCTCGCTCCTGTATCAGATTGTTATGGGCGAGGCAAGTTCCCAGGCTCTGGAAACAGCTATTGCCGTGGGTCTTAGTGCAGCTCTCTCCGGATACTCCCGGGAATATGAACGCGAAGCGGATGAGTACGGCGTGTTTTACGTGGAAAAAGCAGGATATAATCCCGAGGGTGCAATAGGGCTATTCAACGAGATGCAGGAGGCCCATAGTGGCGCCTCGGATGATCGAAACTTCTTTGAAAATATATTCGCTTCACATCCCGAGACCCAGGAACGAATCAACAATGTCAAAGAGCAGCTGTCACAATATTCCCAGGAAGTCCGTAATCGGGATAAAAATCGCGACAGGTATCAGCAGATGAAAGCCCTCCTGCCGCAATAGTGTTCAGAGTTCAACATCATAGAATCAGAATTTTATCGACAGCCCGAGCCCAAGGGTTTTTTCCTCCTGAAAATAGACCGGACTTATATCGACTTTGCGGTAAGCAATTTCTCTGTTATATTGTCTGGCCGATTTTCCAGCCATTGCAATATCATAGATGGCGCTCCCGGCAATGATTGCCGCTCCCCCCAGAAATAGTTCCCATCCGCCTGAAGCGTCGGGATCATCCCAGGTAATTGCGAATGCCCCTACCATCGCTCCTGCACCTCCAACCCTTATCAGGGCGCCTCTCCAGAAGCCCCAAGGATGGTGCGCATACAGATAGCCCAGGCCTGGTCCGAACCATAATCCCACGAAGCCTGCTACAAGCGCAACCGCACCGGCCTTACCTGGATCTCCATAACTGTCTGATGCTGCTACAGAGAGTCCGGTAATACAGAGGGCGGTAGGTACTAGAGTTCCATAAACAGAAAATGCTGTTGCCGTTCTAGGTGAAAGCGGTCTTAGATCCTCATTCTCTCCAGCCCAGGCCTGACTGCTGAGCAGGAGCGACACGATCAAGGTTATTCCAATCATTTTTATCATTTTTACCTCCTATCAAGCAATGTTAGACGGTGTGTAATCATCTATTTCAAATTGCCTGCCACAAAAAGAAATGTTTATAGGATTCCATAACTTGTTGAATGATAATCAGGTATTGTGTTAGATGGAAGCGCTTCAAAACCTCTCTTTGTGGATAGTTTCTATAATTCTGGATAGCACATAATCGGTATGGAGCCAGAAGGTGATACAGATCGATTTGATCATATGGGGATTGGCGAGACATATCGGACGAATTAAGTTGTTGATGTTTTCCCAAAAGAAAACTAAGGCGGTGGTACAATCGACACACTTTTTATGCTTTAAAAATGAGCATTGTGCAAGTAGAACATCGACATGAAGTTCCAGAAAAAATAGGGGCGTTTCAAATGATTTTTAGGGCGACCTGATATGCATGCGGCTTTTTAATGTGTGCAGTTGTTTGCATCTTTAATGATAATTGTTACAATTTTGAACAGGACTATCCCGGCTTCATTTTTCTTCACCAAAAAAATATATGATCTACTCTCCTGGTCGCATTTATTCGGGGCGAGATGTAATATGATATTCCGCAATAAGATATAAGGCTAGCCGCTTAACCACGCATAAGGAGCCTATTAGTTTTTCGTGGTTGCACGTCGATTGATTCAGATCGGCAAAGCGTTTGCTAATATTAACTGAACAAGGAGCATCAAAAGGAGTGTGCAGAATTTTGAGGTTCAACCTATGAGGAAAAAGAATCTACTACATGACCAGCCCCTGAAACGCAATGACAGCTTGAACCATAACCGCGATCTGACTATTTCTATCGGCGGCACCGGGCAGTTTGCATTCGGTCATTCTCTGCGGTACCTCAGGCACAGGCTATGGCGTGCAGTTTCGGGGCAATCAAAGAGGGGTATGGGGGCGATCGGCTTTTTCATGGCCGACAAGATTTTCAGTTCAATATTGCTTATCGCTTTTATTTCCAAAACTTTGTTGATGCCGAGAGGCATCGAATTTTCGTTCACGGGGGTATGCAGGAAAGCCTGTTTGGCTATTAAGAATGCTATAGACTTCTTTATTTCGCTAATCGGCTTGATCTTGCTCATGCCATTATTTTTGATCATCGCAATTTTGGTCAAACTCGATTCTTCCGGACCTGTCTTTTACAGCCAGGTCAGAATAGGCATAAACCGTCGCAAATGGGATCGCAGGGCTTCGGAATGCCTGATATCAAAGGACAAGCGCAGAAGAGAGAGGCGCCGCAGGAATTATTTCGGAAAGCCATTCAGGATGCTGAAATTCCGAACAATGATTGAGAACGCCGAGAGAAAATGCGGCCCGACATGGGCGATTGAGAATGATCCGCGCATTACCAGGGTCGGATTATTCTTGCGAAAGACGCGTCTGGATGAGCTTCCGCAGCTTTTTAATGTGCTCAGAGGAGATATGAGTTTGATCGGACCACGACCTGAGCGTCCGATGTTTATCGAAGATCTTTCCGGCAGAGTAGAGAATTACACCTTGCGCATGAAAGTAAAGCCGGGTATCACCGGCCTGGCGCAGGTTGAGAATGGCTACGACTCCTCGGTGGATAGCGTCAAGGCAAAGATTGCATATGATCTCTGCTACATCAAGGACTGGTCCCCGTGGCAGGATATAAAAATACTTCTGAAAACGGTTGTCGTAGTGATAACCGGTAAGGGAGCCTTCTAACCTTTTGGTGCTGACTGAAAGCCGGAGTAATCCCCATGCTCCGGCTTTCTTTTAATCCCCAAAATCAAAATAAATCTCACGGAAAGTGGTATGTGTTCGGAGAGCAATACTAGGAATAGTATATATTAGGCTCTCTCATTTTACTTTTCTTTCTCTTTCTATGCCGAAATTTAAAAAGTTGAATCCAGGTCTTAACGCGAAGTTGGTGTCGGCCGTGATATAGCCAGGCTTGGTCACACGCATATAGCAGTGGGGAGTCCAGAAAAGTTCAAAATGGTACCAGCCATCATGAGCGGTCAATACATGCTGGGAGGTGGTATCTACTTGTCCGGTGCCATAATATAACCGAGCTTCGGGGACAGGCTGGAATGTCTGCTTATCATAGATTTGTCCGAACACCATAAAAGATGTCTCACCCTCAATGGAATGGTCGGAGCAGGCTGTAAATGTCATGTACACCACAAATGCCAGCGCTGACAAGATCATTTTTTTCATGGTCTCACCTCCTCTCCCGAGCCAGCAGAAAGGGTACTGCAATCAGGAGCAGGACGATTGACAAACTATGCTTTGCAATAATCATGTTATTCCTCCATTCTTCGAAGTTCAAAGTCAAGCGTGTGGGTCTGTGGGCATTACATAAATTGACTTCCTTTGGATTACATATCCGGCTTTGTCTGCTTCGAATGTCTCCCATTCCTCGGTTCCTATAAATAGGGCATAGTTATATCGTCCCTGTTGATCAGTGAAGATTTCATAACTGCTTTGCTGACCGGATAAGACTATGCGAATGTGCACAGAGTCAATCGGCATCATCGACGATTCATCATAGACCAGTCCCATGAGCTCTCCTGGCGGAATCTCGCTAATGGGATTATCATCACCGCAGGACACTATCAGCAGCATTAAAGCCACCGCCATCAATGGAATTCTAAAAATCATGTTACTTCTCTCTTTCCATGGCCAGATCGACATTCATGATAATGCCCCACGAGATTATGGTAATCTGTGTGTCTATTGGTATGTACCCTGCTTTTACGGCGCGCATGAAGGCATACTTATGTTGAAACATGGAGAAGCTGTAATGACCATCCTCTCCTGTCAGCACAGACGGACTCAGAGAATCGATCTGGCGAGCGTCATAAAAAACTTCTGCCCCGGGGATAGAATTGCCAGTTTGTTTGTCATAGACAATCCCCTGAAAAGCGACAAATTTGTCCAGTCCGGAATCGTCTATGCCGCAGTTGAGCAGCACCAGAGCGGCGTACAACAGCAAAGCAATTAGTTTTTTCATCATTCAACCCCTCGTTAATTTTTGACCGCACGAAGGCCTGAACACGGGGATTGACTCATCGAGAATGCCATTCTCACGGAGTCCATCCTTGCTGGCCTGTTCCAATAAATGATTACATGTCTAAGAATAAGATAGCCTACCGACTAATAAATTATAAATATTGAACCTATTTGTCAATGTTACTTTGAAGAATATTTCTTCCCGGAGAATGCGCCTGCTGGAACCTTGGTACGAATTCGATGCTAACTCTCTGGACTATACAATGGGGCAGGGCATATGTCATAGTTTTTACTTGCATATAGCTTTAGCTTGGGCTATATTTTTCCGACGTTTTATGATAACAGGGAAGTTGGGAAATATGAGAATAAGGACTTGCGTTTTATTGGTTTTGCTTTGGGTTGCTCCGCTTCTGGCTCAGACTGACGGCAACCTGGAGGTGACCTCCGATCCGCCCGGCACCACAATAACTCTCAACGGCGAATTCCGGCTGGCGGGAGTCACGCCGACTGTATTTACGCAGCCCCTGAGCGGCAGGTACACGCTTAAAGCCAGCCGAGAGGGTTATGAGAGCTATGAAACCGAATTGCACCTGACCGGTGGTACTCCACTGAGTGTAAATATAACCTTGGCCCCGAAAACCCGCTTCAAAGCTTTTATTCGTTCTATGGTAATCCCAGGCTGGGGTCAATTTTATGCCAGTGAAAAGGGAAGGGGCATTTTCTTCGGCCTTGCTGCGCTGGGTTCCGGCATTGTAACGTTGATAGCGGAAGAGGATTTCAACGACAAAAAAGATACATACGAGGAGTTGCTTAACGAATTCAATGAGGAGCGATCGATTGAGGTCAGAAAGCAGATGGAGCCAATAATCAATGCCGCCAGAGAAGATGCGTATGACGCCGAGACTTTTAGAAATATCTCCTTCGGTATTCTGGCAGGGGTATGGACTTATAATATCATAGATGCGCTGATTTTCTTCCCCGACAAAAAATATGAATCATACGCACCGCGTGTATCCCTGAATACCGGCGAGGATTTATCCAGCGTCGGATTAAACCTGAGTTTTAAATTCTGAGGCAGGTAGTATGAACAGGAATTTCATTATATTGGTGATCTTTTTGCTTCTCGGACTCTGGCTTGGCTGCGACCGGGAAATCCCATCTGATTTTGATCTGGGAGAATTTCCTGATGCCCCGCCGGCTCCCTCAAATCTCAGGATACTGGTTGGTGATAATCTTCTGGACTTGAGCTGGGATATTGATGATCCCGCCATCATCACCAGGTATTTCATTTACAGGTCAGATAATCTCCAGGACACCCTGGAGCTATATGACTCAAGCACAACAACAAGTTATGCAGATGACGGTGTTCAGAACGGTATTCGTTATTTTTACCAGATCTCGGCCCTCTCCAATCAAAATATTGAGGGCAGCCGTACTGCGCTGCTCTCGGCAATTGCGGGAATATTCTCTATAACCATCAATAATGATGATGAGTATACAAACAGCCGTGACATCTTTGTAAATCCGATTGCCCCGGACCGCACCTCTCATATAATGCTCTCCAACAGCGAGGATTTCAGCGGCTCGAAATGGTTTAATTATTCCAATTCGGTCAGCTGGCAGCTATCTGATGGTGATGGCGAGAAGACGGTTTATGCAATGTTCAAGGATACTGACGGCAATCAAACCGCTGAGGCATTCAGCGATAATATTACTCTCGACACCCGTGCGGAAATAGATACATTTTATATCAGCGGCTCATCATCCCCCTATGAACCGGGGGACCGGATTCATTTCATACTCGATGCAAATGAACCGGGGGGAGAGGCAAGGGTCGAAATCAGCGCCATTGGCACACTCGATCTATTCGACAATGGATCCAACGGCGATGCTCTTGCGGGCAACGGTATCTATGAGTTTGACTACGTTATACCTCCCAACACAGAAGTTGAAGGTTCGACGGTCGCGGGAGCATTTACTGATCGGGCTGGCAATAATGCACCCAAATTCTTTCTGCCTTACTTTATAGACATCACCTCCGATATCGATCCCGAGCCGGTCGCTCTGGCAATTGAAGTTATTGACTCTGTTACCTTCCGGCTGAGCTGGACAAAAAATGATGATACAGACTTCGAATCATACAGGATTTATCGTTCGACATCCAGCGGAGTGACCAACACTCCGGATAATCTGATTGTGATAGAGAATAGCCAGAACACGACTACATTCACGGATGAGGGAATTGTATTCGGAAATACTTACTACTATAAGATCTATGTTTACGATCGATTTGGAGCATTCGCCGGTTCAAACGAAGTTTTCGCTCCCAAGTAGATGAAGGGCAACTGGCATGTCTGCCATATTAAAGATCAATAACTTCATAGCTGCTTTTATTGACGCTTTGAAGTCAATTTTCTATATTCGGCTGTGGATTCCTTTCTTCATATTCTTTCTGATTTCAATCGCTTTTGCATACATGATTCTGAATCCGTTCGCCGGGCCGTGGTCAGGTTTCGTTATCTGGATCGGCACAAGTTCTCTGGCTGGGGGAAGCGAAGCATTCACGCATTATCCCCAGCATCTCTTGCTCTCTCCCACGGTGCACTCGCATTTAAACCTGGTTCTTTCAATTTTAGTAGACTCACTTTTAACCGGTACCGCTTTTGTGATATTTGCCGGTTTCTATCGCGCTAAGCTGGTTAGTTTTGCAGAAGCTATAAGAAGGGCTTTTGCCAGGTATCACTGGCTGGTTCTGGCCAGCGCGGTGATCTACGGCATTCTGTATACTGTGCAACTGCTGATTCCCGAAATTTTCATACAAATGCTGATCGGCAATCCCAGATGGATGTTCGCATTTATTATGGCGCTGAAAATGTTTCTGTTTCTGATATTTTCACCGTTGGTTTACATCATCCCCTATATAGTGCTTCAGAATAAGAACTTTTTTTCCGCCCTGTTGAGTTCAATCAAGTTTTTCCTGAAGAATTTATTCACGACTTTTTTTGCAATTTTTATAACTCAGTTGATCGTATTGCCTTTTTCGCTGAGCCTGGATTATTCAGGCTGGATTGCAGACAAATTCAGTCCGGAGACTATCGCTGTAATCCTTTATATCGAAATTTTTGCGGCCATGATCGCGTCATTTTTGTTGACTGCTATGCTCACTCGCTTTTTTATAGAATATAACGAGTAGGCAGATATGTATCTATGGGAAAGTGCAGTCCTTCTCTCTTCATCCATCGTTCTATTAATATCGTCACTGGTAGCATTATTGGGAAGAACCACTATTTTATCCCGTGGGATATTCTTCATTGGAGGGGTGTTATTTGCCTGGCTGTTTTTCCGATTTTATATAATTTATCCCGAACCTGACTTTGAAAATCTGCCCTTTCCGATCGATTTGAATATCATCATGGCACTGTTGCCATTCGTATGGCTCCTGTTTTCAATGGTATTCGCACGTGAGGACTATAGGGCATCTTTAAGGCGGGGGAAATTGTGGCTCTCATTCGCGGGACTTCTGGCTTTGGCCCTTACGATTGCCGGCGCTGTTAGGCCGTTACTGATCCTGGCAGGCGATTATCCCGCACCGCATGAAATCATGGTGACACGCATTGGCCAGTGGTACTTCCTTTACCTCATTGTTATCGCGGCCATGGTGATGATAAATTTCGAGAATACCTATCGCTCCAGCTGGGGCATCTATCGCAGGAAGCTCCGGCCGCCAATTCTGATTCTGGGTTTGATGTTAATCTTACTGCTTTTTTCGTCCAGCCTGGTACTTTTAAGCGGAACAATAAACCGCCTGACCTTTCCGCTTCTGGGGGTCCTCTCGGCTCTCGCTGCTGTGATGATTGCCCTATACTTCCTGCGCTATGAGCCGCAGCAGTCGGGCGTCTATGTGCGCAGGCATGCGATTTATTCTTCCATCGCCATTATAATTATCGGATTTTACCTGATACTTGCCGGCGCTATCGGAAAGATCATACAGGTTATCGGCGGAGATATAAAACTTTTTGCCAGTGTTCTGGGAGCCCTGGTCGCTTTCGTAATCCTGCTTGTTCTTGTATTATCCCGTTCAATTAAAGAACGTATCAAGGGTACCGTTGAAAAGACTCTCCATCCCGGGCAAATCGATTTCGAGGAAGAGCTGGCATCCTTTTCCGAAGATGTTGCTATTATGCTCGACCCTGAGGAATTGACGTCCAAGATTCTTGAGCTGTTTAAAGAACGATTGGGTATTGGCAAGCTGTACCTGTTCTATACCGATCCCAATCAGGAGCATCTGACAATGACATATCCGCGAGATCATGAGCTGTCCGAGGAAATCCGTATTCATAGTGATGGTACCGTTGCGAGCTGGCTATTTCGTCACGGCGAGGCGATGGTGATGGATGACTTTGTGGAGCGTTTGAGCGGAGGCGGTGAGGAGCCCGAGGAACTTGAGCAGCTACAAGAACTGGGAGTCGCGATTACCCTCCCTCTGATTGCCAAGCAAAGGCTGGTAGGGATCCTTTTTCTGGGGCCAAAGGCCGACAATGAAACATTCACACACCGTGAAATACAATTTATTTCATCCATTGGGCACCAGTTCTCTTTGGCGCTTTTCTCGAGCCGGTTGTCTGAGGAACTTCTGCATGCCCGCCAGATTGAATCATTTCATAAATTTACCACATTTATAATGCATGACCTGAAAAATTCGATTTCCATGCTTTCAATGCTTTTGCAAAATTATGAGGCCAACATAGATAATACGGAATTTCAAAAGTCAGCCATGACAACGATAAACGGCGCTGTCAACCGAATGCAGCGGATAATGGACAAGCTCAAAAGCGGAGAGAAAGCAGAAACATTCGCCATAATGGATTGCAATCCGAACGAAATTGTATTAAGTTTGGAATCTAAATTGGGCTTAAATGACATCGGTAACGTAGAATATAAAAAGGACCTCAAGGATGTCGGATCTATAAAAGCAGACCCCGACAAATTGAGCGAGGTCATACGGAATCTGATTATTAATGCCCTGGAAGCTATGCCGGAAGGCGGAAAATTGGAGATAGCCACCTTAAGAACGGATGATCGAGTGATAATTCAGGTCTCAGACACCGGTCTGGGTATGTCTTCCGACTTCATATCCAGTAAACTATTCAAGCCCTTTGCAACAACGAAGAAAAAAGGCCTTGGAATCGGCCTGTTTCAATCTAAGGATTGGGTTGAGAAGATGCATGGTAAGATGATCGTAAAATCCACTCAGGGAGAGGGAACGTCATTAAGCGTTGAATTTCCAGCGCAGGAATAAATAATTATGTCAGAGGAAAGACCAAAAATACTCGTAGTAGATGATGAAGAGGGAATTCGTACCCAGATTTACTGGGCCCTGGCAAACGATTATGATGTCAGTCAGGCGGCTGACTATGATTCCGCTTTGCATCTGGCCAAGGAAAAGAAGCCTGATCTGGTGAGCTTAGACATCGCATTGACCTCGCTTGCCGACGACCTTTCCGGCCTCAAGCTTTTGCAGGAAATGCTGCTTATAGATCCGTACTTAAAGGTCATCATGGTCACCGGCAATGAGGAGAAAGAAACCGCACTTAAATCTGTAAATGAGGGAGCCTACGACTATTACCAGAAACCGATTGACCTGGAGGAGCTGAAACTAATAGTCAAAAGGGCCATCAATCTCAGAAGACTGGAATTAGAAAATCTCAAGCTTTCGAAGAAGCTGGAAAAAAGGCAGAAATTCAATGACATTATCGGATCCTCCAAAAAGATGCTGGAGGTCTTCAAGTTAATAGAAGCAGTTTCAAAATCGGATTATTCGGTACTGCTTACAGGAGAATCCGGGACCGGCAAAGAGCTGGCGGCCCGGGCGATCCATGATTTGTCCAATCGCAAGGGTAAGCAGTTTATAGCCATAAACTGCGGGGCTATTCCCGAGAATCTTCTGGAGTCCGAACTATTCGGGCACGAAAAGGGCGCATTCACGGATGCGGTTTCGCAGAAAAAAGGCAAGTTTGAATATGCTCATAAGGGGACTCTATTTCTGGATGAAATAGGAGATCTCTCATTTCCCCTGCAGGTTAAGCTTTTACGGTTCCTTCAGGATCAGAAGATCGAGCGGGTGGGCGGTAAGGATTTGATCGATCTGGATGTTCGTGTGATAGCCGCCACCAATGCCGATCTCGCCAGGAAAGTGCAGGAGAAGGCCTTCAGGGAGGATTTATTTTATCGCTTGAGTGTCATTACAATCGATATGCCCCCCTTACGGGAGAGGGGAGATGATGTAGTTTTGCTGGCCAAAGTTTTCCTGGAAAGATTTGCAGAGGAAAATAAAAAATCGGGGTTAACATTTACTCCCGGTGCAATTGCCCAAATAAGCGAATATAAATGGCCGGGGAATGTTCGAGAATTAGAGAATAAGATCAAAAGGGCGGTAATTCTGGCGGTTGATAAGAAGATCAAGCCCTCTGATCTGGGATTCGAAGCCTCTGAAAAACAGGAAATTCAGCCGTTGCAGAAAATCCGTGAGGAAACCGAAAGCAGGCACATTCTCAATGCCTTGCATAAAAATAACTGGAATATCTCAAAAACAGCCTCCGCTTTAGGGACATCCCGAACTACTCTTTACGACCTCATGGAAAAATATAATATCAAAAAACGCTAAATAGCTCTATTTTAAAACTAAGTTTCGATCCGGAACCATCTTACGAAAAACGCTTAAATTCCCTCAAAAATATAAATTTCCATTCTTCTGGAAACTCAGTTTTTCTTAATGCTTGGCGGATTTTTGCCGAATATAGGGTATAGGAGCGTTTGAGAAGATGAAGAACATACTACTTGTTGACGATGATCCCCAGGTATCCGAAACTCTGGTGGGGCTTTTTGATCAGGATGAATTCCGGTTTCATCAGTTGGAAGACGGTACCAGGGCACTTGAATTTATAGACAACAACTCGCTTGACCTTGTACTTCTTGATGTCAATCTGCCATCGGTTTCCGGGCTGGATATCCTGAAGGAGATCAAGAAAGCTGATGCACAGCTGCCCGTAATAGTTATCTCCGGTTTTGTCTCCACCGAGAATGCGATCGAGGCTATGAAGGAGGGGGCTTATGAATATATCACCAAGCCATTTCAGATCGAGCGCCTGATGATGACGATCAACAAGGCTGTGGGTGACAGGCATGACCATGAGGATAATCCGATATCGGAGCCGCTTCCGCAGACCCGCGATTATGAAATCGTCGGCAAATCGCCGGAGATCGTAGAGATTGCCAAGATGATCGGGCAGGTAGCCCGTTCTGATGCCGCTGTTCTGGTTTTTGGCGAATCCGGAACCGGAAAGGAATTGGTCGCGCGTGCGATTCACAGAAATTCCAATCGCAGCGAGCATCCATTCCTCTCGGTCAATTGTGCCGCCCTGACAGAATCGCTTCTGGAATCGGAATTATTCGGTCACGAAAAGGGAGCATTTACAGGAGCATATGCACGCAAGCTGGGAAAATTCGAGCTTGCCAATCATGGTACATTATTTCTGGACGAACTCGGGGATATGTCTCTCCCCACCCAGAGTAAACTATTGCGAGCCCTGCAGGAGAAAACCTTCGAGCGTGTGGGAGGTGAATCCAGCATTAAGGTTGACGTGCGGGTAATCGCAGCAACCAACAAGTCCCTGGTAACGGCCATGAAAGACGGTAAATTCCGTGTTGATCTGTTCTATCGCCTGAAAGTTGTGTCCATCTATATTCCCTCCCTCCGCGAGCGCCGGACTGATGTGCCCATTCTGGCCGAGCATTTCATCAGTCAATACAGCTACATGGCCAAAAAGAATATTAAAGGAATCTCCGACGATGCCATGGACATGCTCATGAAATATCACTGGCCCGGCAATGTGCGCGAGCTGGAAAACAATATTCATACCGCTGTGGTTATGAGCAAAAGCGATCTTCTCCAGCCCGAAGATTTCCCTGTTTTCGCAGAGACCGGAGAAAATATCAAGGTTGATTTCGATGAGATAAAAGACAATTACAGCCGTATGTTCGATGAATTTCTTGACCCGCAAATGCCCAGAATTCTCAATGTGTCTTCGGGGCAGGTCTTCTATCATTTGCAGTCGGCATTGGAAAAAGTTATCATTTCCAAGACGCTTCAGGCCATGAAATCCAACCAGGTCAAGACAGCCGAAATCCTGGGCATTTCACGTAACACACTGCGTGACCGCATGCAAAAATACGATCTCTTCTAATTTATTATTGCCCTCTCTTCAAACAATTTTTATCCTTAATTCATGCTGTATGATTACTCGCATGTTTATGCAGGGATGGACTCCACTGTCGATTATATCGCGAGACTTCTGACAGTCGATCCTTCCCTGAGGCTCCTTGAGCCTTCGGAAGAAGAATCCGATCCGGTTGAGCTTGAAACGGAGCTGGATCAGGTTGAATATACTGTCATAGAAGATTTAAGGCATAAGTTTTCCGCTGGAGCCGTGGACGGTGGGCAGGGGACCATCATAAGAAATAATGTCTTTCAGGCAGGAGTTTATCGAGCCGGATATGTGAAGTTCCGAAAGCGCGGGCGCGTAGAAGAGTATTCCGAGCCGCTTTTGATGGTCAATCTTACACGTGAAAATTATGCTGAGATTTATGAGCAGCAGTTTTTTGATTCCCATGGTAAATATCCGTCTCAGGTACCCGCCTTCCCCGATATTCTTGGAGCTCTGCGGAGGCTGGCCGAAGAAAAAGCGATATTCAAGTGTATAGAAAATCTGGAGGCCGGGGACATGCTCTTGCTTGACGGCTCATTGTACAGCGATAATCATGGTTTTCTGAATGAACTGATAGAAAAAGCTGCCTCCAGGGAAATAGATATAGTATCTGTCGCCAAAGCCAGCGGTTTGCTCTGGAGGGGAGGAGCTAATCTGGCGGCGGTAATCAAGAGTCGTGGGGATGAACTGCATCAGAAAAAAAGCTGGTATGCGCCGGTTGGCAGGGTCGGGCAGGATCGCAATAAAAATTGGATCGGTAATATCTTTATAGCCAAACTGAATCCGCATTCCGATTTGGCTTTCAGAATAGATTTAAGCAAAGTTAGCAAGAGAAAACCATTTGAGATTTTTGCTCAATTATCAGAGCTTGCGACTGACCCTTTTTTCCTGGGCTATCCTTATCCGCTGGCAGCGGTACATCAGATGGTCAGGCTGTCCGAGGATGAGCTCTACGGGTTCATGTTGCGTCTGCAGAGCATAGCTCTTCAAAAAGGAATCGAACAATCGAGATGGGATCTGCTTTTTGCAGATTACCATCGCATCCTGAATTTTGATCTGAGGGAAACCCAATTCAGGCGTTTATGAGAAAGATATATAAACATGATGAATGATTTTCTGGGACGAATAACGGGCAGAAAGATAGGAGAAATTTATTTCCGCCTGCCGTACAGCACAAGAATCGATTTAGGAGATCTGGCTCTTGCAGATGATACCGAGACCGGTATAAAGTTCTACCTTCGCGTTGTGGATATATCCTATGGAGCCGAGGGCGCCGATCTGGGCTGGTTTGAGCGAACGGCGGGAAATCTGATGTTACTGGATGAATCTGAAAATGAGTATGGACTTTTTGAAAGGGAGCGCCGGCTGTATAAGATCGCGCGCTGCAACCTCCTGGGATACAGCCGGGATAATAAGTTCTTTAAACCCAAGACAATTCCATCACATTTCACCCGGGTCCGCAGACCATACGGCAAGGACTTCGCCTTTCTGAAAAATCTCGGAGCGAATCTCATGTTCAGTCGCCTGCGTTCGGGCGAATCCGTGCTGGATTTCGAGATTGGTCTTTCTTCTAAATCAGTAGCGTCTCACATAGGAATATTCGCAACCACCGGCATGGGCAAAAGCAATCTGATGAAGCGCTTTGCCGGATCGATACTCGAGAATGGTAATGTTGGACTTCTCATCTTCGATCCGCATGGCGAATATTTCGACGGTGGGGGAGAGGCGTATTTGAAGGGACTCATTAATCACGCGATGGCAGATAAGAATCTGCGAATCTATTCCTCCCGTCCGTTGGAGAAGCGCCATGAAAAGCTGCAGATTTCCTCGTCAGAAATAGTGCCCGAGGATCTGAATCATATCTACGAGTTTTCCGAGGCCCAGCATGAGGCCCTCTCAGCTCTTTTTTACCGCTTCGGAAAAAGCTGGCTCTCCGAATTGAGAGCATCCGACATATCAGAACTTTCACAGAGAATTACGACTCAGGGCGGATTTGCAGAATCGACGCTGGGTGTGTTGAAAAGGCGGGCAGAAAATCTCCTCAAGCAGAATTATATTCATACTGACAGTGAGGTTTCCACTTCCCGTAATATTATTGAGAAACTGAAGGACGGAAAAGTCGTGTTGATCGACAGCTCCAACTTGACCACGCGTGATGAGCTTTTAATTGGCTCGGTATTGTGTCGCGCGGTTTTTCATCATTACCGCAGTCTTTACTCCCGGCCTGATGATTTTAGGTATGCGACACCGATCCTGGTAGCGATCGAGGAGGCTCAACGCGTCCTGAGAAAATCGAGCGGCGGATATGCAAATATATTTTCGCGGATTGCCCGTGAAGGCCGTAAATTCAAAATCGGGCTGTGTGCCATAACTCAGCAGCCCAAGCTTATCGATGAGGAACTCCTGTCACAATTCAACACATTTCTAATTCTCGGACTTGCTGATGAGAGCGACAGGCAGATAATACGGTCATCCTCCAAGCAGGATATATCTGACCTCGGAAACGAAATTCAGATGCTTTCGGCCGGAGAGGCGTTGATAACATCTCCCGAGGTCCCCTTTGCACTGCCTGTGAAGATAGACTTATATGAAGAGTATCTAAAAAAAGCTGAGACGCTTGATATAAAGGATAAAAGTAGAAAAACCTCAGTGGATGAGGAATTCTTTTAGAAGTTGGGATTATGTCAATCAGATTCATACATATGGCCGATACTCATCTGGGCGCCGGCGGCTT
>JABAHP010000664.1_pt2 | contig 31927 bp, 25 predicted proteins | sample 7062081 | NCBI WGS metagenome assembly JABAHP01 (sample SAMN14534357, study PRJNA622989) | marine sediment metagenome | biome: marine biome [ENVO:00000428]; feature: marine pelagic biome [ENVO:01000023]; material: deep marine sediment [ENVO:00002113] | place: India: Gulf of Kutch | collected...
CAAAGCAAAAAGAATATGGCCGGCATCGTTTTGTACGCTTCCTTGTTCGAGCCTGATATTACTCAACTTAGCCTGAGGGATCTACCAGACTCTCACCGTGATGGACCGACATTCCTCAATGTGCTGCGGTATCTGGATATGCCTCAAGCTGTGGCAATGGCAGTCGAACGCAGCCGGGTAAGGCTCTACCAGAAAGATGGTATCGGATGGAAGTTCCCAAAAGCAGTTGCAAAAAAGCTGAGTTGGCCTCAAAAGCAATTTCAAGTTTTGACATTATCAAACGAACGTGAGCCCTAATTTTTCTCCTTGGAGTTTATTATGCGAAGACGTGAATTTCTTAAAGCAGTTGCCGGTACTGCCTTTCTGCCTTTATCGAGCTGGGCCAAAGAGGCACCGCGAGACCTTAAAATCACGCGTATTGTCAGTTTTAATCTGGGCAGTGAACGATCGAAGCTGGCCGGGAAAAATTCCCGGCTCGGCGTGCACGGCAGAAAGGCCAACGACCGTATGGTTCGACTGTTCACTAATACGGGCCTGGAAGGAATCGGGAATTGTCGCACGAGCAAAAAGGAGCTTGCCCAACTGTTAGGAAAGAATCCGTTCGAGTTTTATAACAGCAAAAATCGGAAAATAACCGGCCCGATGGGCACCGGGACGATGCCACTTTGGGATTTAATCGGGAAGGTCCTGAACAAGCCGGTTTACGAACTGCTGGGCGGAGCAGGTCCTGAAAGGGTTTCTATATATGACGGATCGATTTATTTCAGCGATTTGCTTCCCGAATACAAATACAAGCCGCTCGACAGGTTCAAAGAAGAAATCGATATGGGAACGGCTATTGGGCATCGCGCTTTCAAGGTGAAAATCGGGCGAGGGGCCAAGTGGATGCAGCCAAAAGAGGGATATGCTCGCGATGTAGAGGTTTTGAAAACCATCCGCCAGCACGCCGGGCCGAAGATCCTTATCGGAGTGGACGCAAATAACGGTTATGATCCTATGAAGACCAAGCAACTCCTGGAGGAATTAGGCGACTACAACTTTGCCTTCCTGGAAGAAATGTTTCCGGAAGACGTTGAGACATATCTGGAACTTAAGCGATTTATACACCAGCACGGATGGAAAACCCTTATTGCAGACGGAGAAACTCAGAGCAAGCTGGAAGCCTACAAACCATTCATCAAGGCCCAAGCAATCGACGTATTTCAAGGGGACATGAATCGTTTCGGCTTTGAAGGCATCCTGACCGAGGCTGCCTGGTGCAAACTTCAGGGATTGCGAGTAGCCCCTCACAACTGGGGCTCTCTTGTGGGCTATTATATGCAATTGCACGTTGGGCGAGCTATTACCAATTTCTATAGAGCGGAGCACGATCCTCTCTCCAACAAAGTACTCATTGCGGATGGGTACACAATCCGTAACGGTTCGGCCAGCGTTCCGGAGGTGCCGGGATTCGGTCTAAAAATTGACGAGGATAAGTTTGCCACGAAGACTCAAATAAATTTCGATCTCAGCCTTTGAACAAAACCTATCTTTATATTCTATGAATTCTTCCCGGAAAGGTGCAATAAAGCCTTTTCTGAATCCGTCTTTGTTTATGTAAATCCGGTATGACATTATATTTTTACATGGAAAGTATAAAGAGCAAAATGAAGCATGAATTATTGAAGAAAAAATTGCCCAGCAAGTGTAACCTTTCTAATCGAGCGGCCACTATCCTGTTAGAAAAGCCCTTGTAATGGGCATGAAAAACCACAAAACTAAATTTTAGAAAGGAACCGAACATGAAAAAGACAGGATTGATAAGAACGATCGCGATTGTGCTTGTTATAATCGCAGTAAGTTCACCGGCATTTGCCGGACGTGGTGGTCGCGGTAGAGGTGGAAGGCCCGGACCCGGACCTGGTTGGAATATTCGCGGCGGACCCCGTATGGAGCCACCATGTGCATTAATGGGACCAGCGTGCCCACTCGTGCCAGGCGCAGGCGGCGGCCCCGGTGTATGTGCATTGCCGTTAAGAATTCTCCGGCAGTTAGATCTGACCGACGAACAGGTAAAGGCTATTCAAGAAGTTCTTGAAGCAAACAAGGAAAAGGCTGAAGATTCAAGAAAAGCCATAGCAGAGGCGACGAAGGCTTTACATGAGGCCACAGTTAAAGGAGATGAAGCCGGCATACAGGAAGCAGGAACAAAGCTTGGGAAAGCAATTGGAAACGGGGCCGTTTTAAGAGCATCCACAATGAACTCCGTTAAGGAAGTTCTGACCGACGAACAACGTGAAAAGGTTGAAGAATTGACAGCGAAACTGAAAGAAAGGGCTGAAAAGATGAAAGATCCCAATCTCGGCCCGATATTTCGACCATTCGGACTGCGAGGTGGCTTTCGAGGGCAGGGAATGGGCCTTGGCAGAGGTTTAGGATTAGGCGCTGGTAGAGGTCCCGGAATGGGTGCCGGAAGAGGTCGCAGAATGGGTGCCGGTAGAGGTCCCAGAATGGGCGGTGGCAGAGGCCCCGGAATGGGTGCCGGAAGAGGTCCCAGAATGGGCGGTGGCAGAGGCCCCGGAATGGGTGCCGGAAGAGACCAAGGAAGGGGACCCGGTCGAGGCTGGGGAGCAGGGCAATCACCAGAAACCTGGGATAGAGGTTGGCGGAGAGGACCGATAGATGAAGATCTCGGTCGTCCCCAAAGAAGAAGGTAGATTAATAGTACAACGAACAGAAATCTCGACAAAATAGAACTTTTTTCGACTCCGCCGATGAGCCTTAATCGGCGGGGTCTTCTTAACGTAGCTAAGGCATCATATGGGCTAAACAGCATACTGAAATTGAATTGACAATTTTCTTATGGCAGCATATCCACAAAATATGGTTTTCTCAATCCCTCCTGACAAGGTCCTTAGGCTTCAATTGGAAGGGCTATTGGCTGAATTAGCCAGCTGGGCTAGAGAGTCATTATCCACATCAGAAAACAGAGAGGATGCCACGGTGCATTTTGAAATAGGTGTTGATGACGTTCGTCGAAGTCTTCAGGGCGATCCTGAGGCGTATCGGCGACTGATTGAGCGACACCAGGAACACATCGGACGAGTATTGTGGCGTTTCAGCCGAGATCGCCGAGTACATGAGGAACTTGTGCAGGACGTTTTCGTCGAGGCGTACCTGAGCCTCGGTCAATATCACGGAAAAGCACCTTTTGTTCACTGGCTTTCACGGATAGCCACTCGCGTTGGGTATCGCTACTGGAAGCAGGTCGCCCGCCGGAAGAAAAGAGAGAGCTTTACGCTGGAAGAATGGGATCAGTTACCCGGCGATTCTGTGGAGAAAATGGATGCCAGCCAGGCGGCGGCGTTAGTGCACCGTTTACTTGGACAACTACCTCCCCGTGACCGGCTTGTCCTGACTTTGCGTTATCTGGAAGAATGTGATGTAGCCGAGACCGCCCAACGGACAGGCTGGACAAAGAGTATGGTTAAAGTCCAGACGTGGCGTGCAAGAAAGAAATTAGAGAAGCTTTTTACCGAGGCGGAAAAGGAGAGCATAATATGAGTAACAAAGATCGATTTGAAATGCTGTTAGCCCAGGCCCGCGGTGAAGTATCTCCTCGTGTGGATGTCAGCGGTCGGGTAATTGCAGTCCTCGCTACCGAGATGAAACGCTTCGACCGGATGTCTGAAAAATCGTTAATGTGGGTGGCCGTCTTGTCCTCTGCATTAGCAGCTTCTGTTATGGTTATTGCGATGATCTCATACTTCCTTCAAGCAAATCCATTAGCTGAAATCTCTGAAACAATCTCATGGGTGATGCAATGACCGAAATAGAAAAAACAAAAACTCCACATGATTATCTAAAACAGATGCACCGCTGGCGCATGGCATTTTTCGGTCTGGTGATTCTGCTGGCCGGCATTGTGCTTGGAGCTTCTTCCCTGTTTCTGCTCCGCCACAGGCCAAAACCACCACTACCACCATTGGACGTGGCCACACGCAGATTGCTTGATGCACAAAGAGACCGCCTTGACCTTTCTCCTGAACAGATGAAAAAAATTGGACCGATTTTCCAAAAGTATATGGATACGCTCGAAGAAATTCGCATTGCCGCCTTTGAGCAGTTACAGCTTATGAACGAAGAAGTGGGCCCTATATTAAACGAACATCAAAGGCGACTATGGGAAGGGGACATTCAAGGGCTCCATCGCAGATTTCGTCAGCGTTCCCCGCGAGACGAACGTGGACATCGGGGTCCTCCAATACGTCAGTATGGCCCCGAGCGTCGTTTTCGGAGAGGACCCGGACCCTTCGGCCCCGGTCGACGTTCATTCGGACCGAATATGCCCTATAATGGTATGTATCGAAGGAAAATGAGGGAACGCAGAAAAGAGCCGAACGAACCTATATTAAAATGATAATCCGTAGTTGTGTTGTAAGTTCAATGTATGAAAACAAAAGAGAAAACTGGAAAGGATCAAAAATGTTAAAGAAAATTTTGCTGGGTATCATCGTTGGAGTGCTATTGGCTGGAGTCGTGATTTTAACGATTCAGGAACAAGCGAACGCAGCCGCTGCGAGAGAGCGCGGAACTGCCGGCAGCAGGGACCAAGGTCGACAGGGCGGTCCCGGAGCTATGAGAGCCGGTCTTGGTACGTGGCTGGACGAACTAACAAAGGCCTACGAGCAAAATGACAGGGAAAAGATGGGACAAATGCTTGAGGAGATGAAGCAGAGAAGGCAAAGATTTCAAAGAGGTATGGGCGGCCCAGGTGGCGGCAGGCGACCGGAAGGCATGGGCAGACCGGGTCAAGGCCCGCTGATGATGGGCAGAGGCGATACTTCGGCCGCTGAATATCCCCCATTATCAAAGTCAGAGGAGGAAAAGAAAATCTTAGGCGTACTTGACGATATGGACAAAAACCAACGCAGGGGGATGATGAACGTACCAATAGCGGACGGCAGGCTACTTCGGCTTCACACAGAGTCGGTCGGTGCCAAACACGTTGTCGAAATCGGCACGTCGAACGGATACTCGGGTATTTGGTTCTGTCTGGCACTGCGTAAAACGGGAGGAAAGCTGACCACCTATGAAATTGATGCCCGCCGGGCATCGCTGGCGCGCGAGAATTTCAAAAGGGCCGGTGTCGATAAGCTTGTCACGCTTGTCGAGGGCGACGCCCACAAGGAAGTCACCAAACTCAAGGAGGCTGTCGACGTCGTTTTCATTGATGCCGATAAAGAAGGCTATACTGATTACCTCAAAAAGCTGCTGCCACTTGTGCGTGAAGGCGGGCTGATTATAGCCCACAATATCAGTATGCGCGGCGGGAGATCCGGCATAGCAGACTACGTCAAAGCAGTAACTACAAATCCCGACCTGGAAACAGTTTTTTACGGACAAGGCGGCGGTGTTAGTGTAACACTTAAGAAACGCTGAAAAGGGCAAATAGGAAATGCTGTCGGCTCTGGTTTTCTATAGATCCAGAGCCTACACTTTTTATGTTAATACAAGTGAATAAATGGGGAAATATGGCGAGAACGTAAAAACGGCAGTCAGCTTGATTTAATCTTTCAAAAAGTTCCTGAGCACTGCTGCGGTGTGCATGGCAATTAACATAAGATAATCCAAATCGCTAAGACTATAGTGCTTGTCTTTCATGGCGTTGTCTATGTAAATCACCCCGTAACAACCATAAGGACGCATGATAGTAGCTATCAATGCAGAGCGTATAGCTTCCTCCTCCTCTACCTGGGCTGAAACCCGTGGTAATACCAGGAATTGGCCTTTTTCAACCGCCTGTGCTATCTTTGCCTGAAGTTTTATTTCACTAAGCTTTATTTTCCGCCCATCTCTTTTCTTACCTGACTGATAAGGCATCGGCCCGCTCGGTTGGTTTCTTAAAGCACACCAGACATGAAATGCATCGAACTGCTTTATCCCAATATTTACCAAGGCAAAAAGCAATTTTTCAAAACTGTCAGCTTCACAAATTGATTCGGTGGCCTGCGAAAAATCAGTTAATCTTTTGGCCGCCAATCTCATGGCAGGAGCGTGTCCCGGATCGGTTTTTCTTACTACCGTTTCGTGAGGGGGTATTGCAAGTGCAGCTTCCAGATGAAATGTATCTTCCAAATTAATTTGTTTGTCCGCTTTGTTGTCGTCGTCAAGAGAGACTTCCATAGTGAAATCCGAAATCCGAATGCAATCGCCATTCTTAATCTCCGCCTTATGGATTTCCTGATCGTTGAGATAAGTTTTGTTTGCCGATTCCAGGTCTTCGACATTCCATTTGCCTTCACTGTTAACATATATCACTGCGTGCTGTTTCGAGACTAATCTGTCAGGTAAGAAAATCTTACTTGTAGCTGCTCTGCCTAAGGAAATGGGTCCTTTTGTGAACTTAAATTCTTTGGCCTGACCATCCTTTTGTTTTACAACTAATCGCAATGTTCTTTCTCCCAAAACTTTGCTTTTTGTTTTCTACATTATTATCCATGATTTTAGATGATTTGTCAAATAAACTGTTGATGAATAGAGTCTAAATGTCAGCCATTATTTTATTGCAATTTGAGCGAAATTTGGTATATTTTTTTGCAAAAAGCCTCTTTTTTAGGTTAAAAAGATTGCTTTTAAGTCGTGAAGACGTGTTTTTACCCTCGGAGTGAGACAGTGATTATACTGTTTATATCAAATCGAGAAAATAAGTAATCCCTTATAGAATTGAAGTTATGGAGTACTCAAATGGTAAACTCAAAGTCCTTTCGATTGAATATGTGTTTGTTCTTAAGCCTATTTCTCGTTTTTACGGCGGCCAGAGCAACGGATTGGCCAACCTATCGCCACGATAACGCACGTACCGGCTGCACTGGCGATTCGATAGCCGCACCACTAACACTTCATTGGATTTACACATCCTACCATCCTCCACGCCCGGCATGGTCGGCGCCGGCTAAACGTCCGAGAGAGGGAGTCAAAATGCTCCACCGAGTTAATTTCGACGATGCCCCCCAAGTAGCCGTTGTAGATAACATGGTCTATTTCGGTTCTTCAGTAGACAACAAGGTCTATGCGCTCAATGCGGGTACGGGGGAAGAACACTGGTCCTTCTTTACCAGCGGGCCTGTTCGCCTTGCACCAACTGTCTGGAAAGACCGGCTGCTCTTTGGATCGGATGACGGCTTTGTTTACTGTCTGAAAGCAGCCGACGGGCAACTCATCTGGAAAAAGCGAGGCGGGCCAAACGATGAACAACTTTTAGGCAATGGAAAGATGATTTCACGCTGGCCTATCCGAACGGGAGTTCTTGTCGACGAAGGGATCGTTTATTTTGGAGCAGGGATTTTCCCGCATGAGTACGTTTACCTGTGGGCCTTATGTGCCAAGGATGGAACAGTTGTTTGGAAAAACGATACTATCAGCGCCGAATCTGCGGGCCGGAACGAACTATCACCACAGGGATATCTTCTGGCCAACAGAACTCAACTCTTTGTACCTTCCGGTAGATCCTTGCCAGTCGCACTCGACCGCGAAACCGGTAAGATAGTCTTTGACCGTAAGTACGGTTGGAGAGACGAACAGTCTGGAGGGGTCATCGGCGGTACATATGCTTTGTTAGCCGATGAGCAAATTTATACGGGTACTCAACACCACCTGTTGGCCCTTGACCAGAAGACCGGCCAAAGAGGTTTTGCCTGGTTCCCGGGCCGTCGCCTGACGGTAGTCGGTGAAATGGCCTACCTGGCAACAGGAAGCGAACTTGTGGCTATGAACCGTTCTGATTATGCCAAGGCCACCGGGAGGCGTAATTCTCTGGAACGTAAAGTAAGGAACCTGACGAGTTCAGTCAGAAGAGCAACGGGTAACGAACGCAAGAAACTCCAAAAAAACCTGAACGCTGCAAAAGAAGAGCTTGAGCGTCATCGGCAGGAGAATATCAAGCCCACGATAAAGTGGCATATTCCAAGTAACTGTGACGCAGAATTGGTCCTTACAAACAACCTGGTTTTCGCCGGTGGTCAGGGCCAGGTCAACGCCTTTGATCGAGAGAGCGGTGAGAGTGTTTGGTCAGCGAAAGTTGACGGTAAGGCGCGGGGCCTGGCTGTAGCTAACGAACGTTTATATGTCAGCACTGATGAAGGAAAGATTTATTGCTTCGCTTCAGGCAACATAGCGAAAGAAAAAAGTCCCATTTCTATGGTTCCCCCCCCGCCGGTAGTAAATCCTTATCCTGAAGACAAACTAACTGCAATCTATGAAGCCGCTGCAGAGGCCATCGTTATGGAAACGGGAGTAAGAAAAGGGTACTGCCTTGTTATTGGTGCAGAACAGGGCCGACTGGCATATCAACTTGCAAAACGCACAGAACTGAGGATTATTGGAGTGGAGCCCGATGCAGATAAGGTTCGGGCGGCACGTCTGGCTCTCCATACGGCCGGCTTGTATGGCGAACGTGTGACCATCGACCAGGGGAACATTTCGGCTCTGCCTTACTCGAATTACTTTGCCAACCTAATTGTTTCTGATAGTTTTCTTCTGAATGGAAATATTCATGACAAACTGGACAAGCTTGCGAGGCATCTGAAACCTTGCGGCGGCGCTATCTGCTTAGGTATGCCTTCAAATGCACCCGGCAAAAACAACGACATATATTCCGAAAAGTTACAACAATGGTTGGCAATGCTGAAACTGGGCCAATGCCGTGTGAGTGAGACGAACGGACTCTGGGCGACCTTGAAACGCGGACCGCTGGCGGGCGCCGGAAAATGGACACACCAATATGCCGAACCGGGCAATACAGCCTGCAGTGACGACCGAATCCTCAGCGGACCGCTGGGACTGCTATGGTTTGGCGAGCCAGGCACCGCCCCGATGGTCAACCGTCACGACGCTGCAGCCTCACCGCTGGCCATCAATGGGCGGTTATTTATCCAGGGTGAGAACAATGTCATGGCTTACGATTCCTACAACGGTGCCTTGCTTTGGAAACGTACACTTCCCGGCGCCATGCGTACACGGCTCAAGAAAATAGAATGCAGCAACTTAGCCGCATCAGAAGATAGCTTCTTCGTTGCAGTAGGCGATAAATGCCTGCGACTTGACGCTGAATCAGGACGTACTCAGGCGACCTATACAATCCCCCCTGCACCTAAAGACACCTGGCCAAAGTGGGGATATCTCGCTTATGATGGTGGTGTTCTTTTCGGAAGTACTTTTACACAAAGAGGTGTCTCGGATTCGGTTTTTGCTATCGATATGCGAGATGGAAACAGACTCTGGACTTATAAGGGTAAGAATATTGCTAATCTTACTATCGCAATTGGAGATGGCTGGATATTCTTCGTCGACAGTTCTTTGACGCCGGAGCAACGTGAGGTGCTGCTGCGGCAGGACAAATCGGAACTGAAGAATCTGAGCGGTGAGGAGGCAAAGAGGGCCGAGGAGAGAATCAAGAGACTCGATGCACGCCTCGCTGTTGCTCTCGATGCTCGTACTGGAGGGCAACTTTGGGCAAGACCGGTCGACGTAACCGACTGCAGTAAAATCGGAATAGGTGGTGGGGAACTGACAGCTATATACCGCGATGGAATTTTAATCCTTTGCGGCGCCAACGCAAACGGCCATTACTGGAGGCAGTTTCTTTCAGGTCAATTTTCGCGCCGACGGCTGGTGGCACTGTCGGCAATAAATGGCGAGCACCTTTGGGCCCTTGATGCCAACTACCGCCATCGTCCTGTAATCATCGGTGATACGGTCCTTGCCGAACCCTGGGCATTTGACCTTAAGACCGGTGAACAGAAGATGCGTCGTCATCCATTGACCGATGAGCAAACACCGTGGCAGTTTCTACGGCCGGGCCATCACTGCGGTGCGATTTCAGCATGTCAACAAATGCTTTTAATGCGTTCGGGATTCACCAGCTACTACGATTTGCGCGATGACAGCGGTATCCGTCATTTTGCAGGTCACCGTCTCGGGTGCTGGATTAACGCGATCGCCGCCGATGGACTTGTTCTGGCGCCTGAAGCCAGCGCCGGGTGTTTATGCCTCTTTCCCATAATGTGTACGGTTGCTCTTGAACCACGTCCCGACAGCCAGCGATGGGGTATCTACAGCGCTAACGGCGTCAATACGCCGGTTAGGCGTCTTGCCGTTAACTTTGGCGCGCCCGGCGACAGACGGGATGCAGACGGAGAACTCTGGCTTGGGTACCCTCGGACTGCGCTACCAGGAGACCGTGCGGCGATGGGCTTTGCGCTCAAACTGGAAACGGAATTTCTCGAAGGCGGTGAATATATCCGCCGAAACAGCATAACTGAACAAGTGGCAGGAACCGAGAATCCCTGGGTATTTACTTCCTGTGGACGCGGGCTTAAACGTTGTGTTCTGCCGCTTTTGGGTAAGGATGACAAACAAGCCGAATATACCGTCCGGCTATATTTTGCAGAGTTGGAAAATGAGCAAGCGAAGAAGCGAATATTCGATATCAAACTGCAGGACAAGAAGGTCGTTGGTGGTTTCGACGTAGTGAAGGAAGCCGGAGGTTCGCATCGAGCAGTCGTGCGCGAGTTTGAGAGAATTCGGGTCAAAAACAATCTGGAAATCGAACTGATCCCGAAAGGCAAAAATCCTTCGTCAATGAACGAAATGCCAATCCTATGTGGCGTGAAAGTGATGCATACGAATTAGAAAAGACAAGGCTATTGCGAGATAACATTTGGGGATTAATTTTTGTATTAAACAAAGTATAGTTTAGTCATTAGGGAGGACAGAATGGAACAGCTTCGTAATAAAATCGGAAGAACAACAACACTCCAATCCATACTTTACATTAGCCTACTCGTTGCAATTATCGTATTCAGCAACGCAAAGGCTGGACAGGGAGAAGATTCTCAGCTTAGCGAAGGCGGCACGTTGCGTCTGGTTTCCGTTAAACCAACCGTATTCTTCATTAAAGATAAAGACGCCCTGCTGCAGGTGGTAGAGATTAACATTGAGAACACATCCGAGCCTGTGGAAGCGAGTCTGGAGGCGAGACTCGGCGGCAAGCCACAAATAAAGTCTCTTGGCAAGGTGAAAAAGGGCAAGGCTACTTTCCAGGTCAATATTCCCGACATAGCTGAGCCAAAACAGATTGAGTTTATCCTCAAGGCAAAGGGGAAAGTACAAAGCCGTAGTAAGTCAACATGGAAACCTAAACGACATTGGGAGGTATATTTTGTTCCTATCACGCATCACGACCTCGGTTATACGGACACAATCGAGAATGTTCTAAACTTATATAGCGGATTTTATGACGACGTTCTGCGCTTCTGTGAAGAAACTGATGATTGGCCCGAGGAGTCAAAGTATAGATATACACTTGAGGGAATTTGGTCGATACAGCATTTTATGGAGAACAGGCCAAAGGAAGTCCTTGATAAACTCGGAAAGTATATTAAGAACGGCAGGATTGAAGTTGGGGCACTATTCGGCAATGAAATAGACACGCTGTGCAGTCATGAGCAGCTTATCCGCTTGATGTATCCATCGTTTCGATTGAAGCGAAAATACGATGCGCAAATTCTCACGGGTTCGATTACCGATGTTCCGGGCCTGAGCTGGGGATTGCCAACGGTGTTGGCCGGGGCGGACGTTAAGTATTTCTTTGCCGGCCTGCCGACATATTTCGAGTGGGGCAGAAGTGATATACATACATTCTGGGATGAGTCGGCGATATTGCGGCACGGCAGACCTGACGCGTTCCGCTGGCAGAGTCCTGACGGAGAAACGGTGCTGGTATATTACCAAGGCAGTTATGGATTCTTCAATGCAGTAACCGGCCCTCACACTTACAAGTATGTAATGGACAATCTGCCCGGGATGCTCGAAGCAATGGAGAAAAAAGGTACACCGTTTAATGTTGCTCGTTACATACACAACGGTGTGGATAACTACCCTCCGGACGTCAAGATAAGCCATATTGTGAAGGAATGGAACAATCGGTGGGCATTTCCAAAGTTAATCGTAGCAACAAACTCGATGTTCTTTGAAGAACTCGAGAAACAATGCGAAGACGTTCGTACTTTTCGAGGTGAACTGCCTCATACGGATTATGTTGTCGGTGCTATCTCCACCGCAAAGGAAACAACCATAAACCGCCTCACTCACGACAGATTACACGCGGCGGAAAAATTTGCCACTGTCGCCTCATTAGCCAGCGATTATGTATACCCGGCTGAGAAAATTCGCCAAGCCTATGATAATGTACTACTTTACGACGAGCATACGTGGGGCAAAGATTATCCGGCAGGGAAACTACAAGACTGGGCCTGGAATGAGAAAAGTCACTATGCATATAAGGCGGCCGGGCTGACAGAACCCATTTTGTCAAGAAGTCTCGACAAAATTGCCAATAAGATTGAACTAAAAGAGAAGGGACGTCATATAGTAATCTTTAATCCTCTTTCCTTTAAAAGAACTGATGTCGTAAGGCTGAATCGTTTTGATACAAAAGAACCATTCGAAGTTATTAATGTGGAAACAGGGCAGAAAGTGCCCTATCAGATTGTGGAGTTGAAAAGTCCTCAGGCACCTGTTCCATACGCAGCCTACCATTATGCCAGAGGACAATTTGAAAACAAGGAGCTTTTTGAACTGGTATTTATCGCCAGGGATGTTCCTTCCTTTGGCTACAAAACTTATCGGCTTTCACCAATAAAAAAAGCTATTACTCCTGTAAGTCGTGTAGTAGTTAAGGAAAACGGTTTGGAAAACCGGTTTTTCAAGGTTAAAATCGATCCACAAACAGGTGCGGTAGAAAGCATCTTCGACAAGGAACTTTCGCGAGAGCTTGTGGACAAAAAGGCACCGCACAAACTGAATCAGTTTGTTGCAAAGTGGGTACAAACAGGTAAACAGGAAGTAGCAAAGAAAGCGAAAATACAAAAGGGACAAAACGGTCCTGTCTATGGCAGTATAGTTGTATCAGGCCAGGGGGCGGGCTGTCCACAGATTACCCAAGAGATCATCCTTTACGAGAAGATTAAGCGAATCGATTTCGCCAATCGGATTTTGAAGGATTCCACTCCCCTACTGGAGTTTTATTTTGCTTTTCCATTCAAAACGACAGGGAAGCCTGATTTTCGGTTCGAAGGCACCAACTCAGTCATCAAGCCTATACGCGACCAATTCCCAGGCTCAAATTCCAACTACTACGCGGTGCAGCACTGGGCGGATGTATCAGATGGAAAAGCCGGCATTACATTATCCTGTGTCGACTCACACCTGTTGGAATTCGGTGGGTTGTGGCCCTGCTACGTTTCACAGGCCCATCACGGCGTGACGCCGCCCGATTTCGGGCGTGAGTTCGTAAAGGAAAGCCAAATTACGAAAGGCCATATGTATTCATTTATCCTGAACAGTAACTTCCGCACTAACTTTCAGCCGGTCCAGCAAGGTGATATGCTTTTCCGCTATTCGATAACAACACATAAAAATGGATGGAAAGAAGGAAACTGCCATGATTTCGGCTGGGCTATATGTAATCCACTTATCCCCGTAGAGATGCATGGCAAAAAGCAAGGAACACTTGAGAGAACAATGAGCTTTTGTCAGGTCGATAAGCCAAATGTTTTTCTACTCACGTTAAAGCGTGCCGAGGATGGAGATGGAATAATAGTACGTCTCATCGAAACAGAGGGTAAAGATGCTACAGCCACCCTGTCAATTCCCCATCTGACCATCAAACAGGCATATCGAACAAACCTGGTGGAGGAAAATAAGGATAAAGCAGCGTTTACGGAACATACAATCACAGCACCAATAAAGGCCTTCGGGATAACCACTTTTCGGTTCCGAACATAGTTTGACAACTAATTGATTTCAGTTTAGAATTTGACGTGTAAAATTCTTCTATGGTGCGCTTATTGCATTACCTGTAACTATCGAAAGGACGAAAAATGAAGAAAATTACAGTAATCCTAACAATTACAATTGCTTGTATGTTGTTTCAACCGATTATTTGTACAGCGCAAAGCCTTCCAATTCTCGATAAGATTGGCGTGAGAAGCGGAATCTGTGTAGTGGTGGGTGATACGAAGTGCGAACTTGCTCTGAAACTGGCGAGCCATAGTGAGTTGTTGATATATGTCCAACTTCCACGAGAGAAAGATGTAGAAACTGCACGCAAGACTGTTGACGCCGCCGGCTTCTATGGAACACGAATCTTTATTGAAAAGGGTGATTTAACAAGATTACATTTGGCTGATAATATCGCCGATGCACTAATCGCTGTAGGTGATGCAGACGAGATTTCCAGGTCCGAAGCACTACGTGTAGTTCGTCCTCAGGGGAAAGCCATGCTGGGGCGAAAAGTTCTGACCAAGCCATTCCCCAAAGGAATGGACGACTGGAGCCATCCTTATCACGGGCCGGACAACAATCCTCAATCGCAGGATCAAATTGCACGGGCACCTTATCTCACACAGTTTCTCTCCGGGCCTCGATATGCACCAGTACCTCAAGTGGCTGTCGCCTCGGCGGGTCGTGTATTCAAGGCTTTCGGTCACGTGGCGTTCAAGAAACGAGAGGAACCTCTTCTTAATAAGCTCGTGGCGTTCAATGGTTACAACGGCACGGTCCTATGGAAGCGAGATCTAACCGAAGGTGTTATGATCCACCGCAATACAATGATAGCAACGCCCACGACTTTGTATGTCGGTGATGACAAGTCCTGCAAACTTATCGACACTGCAACCGGGCAATTGAAAGGAGAGATAACTCCTGATGCAAGTGTTGCCGGGGGTACATTCTGGAAGTGGATGGCCTTAGAAGATGGCGTGCTCTATGCACTTATTGGAGAGCAGGAGCAAAGAGATCCAACAAAACGATGGCAGCGAAATAATCACGGCTGGCCGTGGAATCCGATATCAAAAGGATTTAACCAGCCGCAACATCCTTGGGGATTCGGCCGAAATATATTAGCAATTGAACCAGTAACGAAAAAAGTCCTGTGGAGCTATAAGGAAGATGAGCCTATAGACAGCCGGGCTATGTGTATGAAAAACGGACGAATTTACATCTTCCGATTTGGATCGTATCTTGCCTGTCTGGATGCAAAAAAAGGGAAAGTAATTTGGCGGAAGACGCCTGACAATGCACCCGAACTTTTCGAATCGCTTGGCTCGTATCTGAATCGGCAGGACTGGCGTACAAACTGGCGAACAACGGCTTATCTTAAGTGCAGTGACAAGGCATTGTATTTTGCAGGTCCTCAGATCGGTAAGCTTCTTGCCGTATCTGCACAAGATGGCAGCATTCTCTGGGAAAATGCCTACAGTAACTTTCAGTTGGTTTTACGGGATGACGAGCTTTATGGTATTAGCGGACAGATTGACAAACATCCCAGTAAAAAGTTTGATCCTCTTACGGGCCGTGTATTGGCCGAGATTAATATGCATCGCAGGGCCTGCACTCGTCCAACCGGTTCCGCCGATGCCGTCTTCTTCCGGGCCGAGGGAGGTTCTGTTCGTTTAGATGTAGCCAGTGATCGTCCTCAGTGGATATCACCTATGCGTCCACCCTGTCATGACGGCGTGACTATCGCTAACGGCCTGTTATATTGGTGGCCGTTTGTTTGCGACTGCCAGCTCACAATCTATGGTGTTACCTGCCTTGGATCGGCAGGTGATTTCGACTTCAGTCCACAGGCGACCGAAGCACAACGTCTGGAAAAAGGTACGGGGGACTTGAGAAAGATCGCCAGCCTGTCAGAATCGGAAGTCGACTGGCTTACTTTTCGTGGTGATAACACCGGCAGTGTAACAACTGAAGCGACGATTCCCGACAAGAGTAATTTGCTATGGCGGTTTACGCCAATGACGGCTACCCGTCCGACAGCTCCAGTTACTGCCGGCGGCCTGGTTTTTATCAGCGGCGATAATGGAATCCTTCAAGCAGTGAACTCAGCAACAGGCATGCAGCAATGGAAGGCCTATACCGGTGGCGCAGTTCGGATTCCGCCAACCATATGGAACGACCGGGCTTTCGTAGGTTCGGGCGATGGTTGGGTTTATGCCTTTGAAGCACTAACGGGCCGATTGCTCTGGCGATTCCGAGCGGCTCCCGCCGAGCGTAAGATACCAGTCTATGGCTCTCTGCTGTCCACCTGGCCGGCCGCAAGTGGAATCCTCGTTGAAGACGGCACTGCTTATGTTTCCGCCGGCATCGTGAACTATGATGGCACTTATGTCTATGCACTCGATGCCGAAACAGGCAAAATCAAATGGCAGAACAACACGTCGGGTCATCTTGACCAACAGGCGAGAACAGGTGTTAGCGTACAAGGGCACCAGATGCTTTACGCCGGGAAACTCTACCTGGCAAGCGGCACATCCGTTTCACCGGCCGTATATAACCTCACAGATGGAAAGTGCCTTAACGATCCTGCACCTCTGGCCAACTGTGTATCACGGAGCCCGCGTGGATGGGAACTTTCTCTGCTTGGAGAACAAGTTGTAGCTTGCGGGAGACCTTTCTATGCACACAATGTCTTTGACAACACCGTCTTCAACAGAGTCTTTCTTGCTTCGAGCGGCACTCGGGACATTGCGTGGGTAAGCAACCAGAACAACAGGAAGGTTGTCTGCTTCGATGGTATCAATAGACAGTCATTACGCCAGCGCATGGCCAATCCGGGCAATCGGTTTAATATTGACTGGCAAAAGCTCGGTATCATGGATAAACCGCAGTGGAAATATAACTGTAATGAAAGTGTCTCTCTGGCAGTATGCAATAATGCCGTGGTAGTTGCTAATAGAACAGAGATTGTCGCTTTGGATATTAAGGATGGTAAAGTGCTCTGGTCACAGCCGGTGTCATCACCCCCGGTCCCCTGGGGTTTGGCCGTTGAACGCAACGGCAATGTGATAGTAAGTCTTGAGAACGGACAGGTTCTATGTTTTGGAAATCGGAGACAAGTATGAGAATAATGGAAAAATACAAATCAGTTGTAGTCTTGGCAATAGTATCGGCCCTGCTAATCACTGGTTGTGGTGTAGATAAGACTGAAGTGGAAGACGACGAGCTTGTAGTTCTTTGCGGTAACTCATTTCCTAATCCGGTGGATGAGCTTTGTTCGGAATTTACAGAGCAGACGGGGATAACATTTGCCACGACGATAGCAGGCAGTGAAAACCTTTTGCCTCTAATCAAAGTGGGCCGAAAAGGTGATCTCTTTATCACCCATGACCCTTTTTTAGATTATGTACGTGAAGAAGGTGTTTTAGCCGACTATATCCACGTGGGCTTTGTTGCCCCTGTACTTGCGGTGCAAAAAGGCAATCCCAAAGAGATACTACGTATCGAAGACCTGAGCCGTGCCGGATTGAAAGTGGGATTGACCGATCCCATACATTCTACATGCGGCGAGATGGTCTATAAGCTTCTGGAGAAAAAAGGTATAAAGGAGGCGGTTTTAAAAAATGTAGGGAATCGGCTGGTGAGGGGACATAGTGACCTGGGAAACCTCTTAAAAACTAAAACCGTTGATTCGGTCATTATGTGGAACGCTGTGGCCCACACATTTCGTGACAGTGTGGAGATAGTGCCGACACCGTATGAATATGAAGAAGAACAACGTGTTCATATTATCGGTTTAAACTATTCAAAAAAACCTGATTTGCTAAAAAAATTCCTTGAATTTGCCCACGAAAGAGGTGAAGCAGTCTTTAAAAAGCATGGTTACGTGAAATGAACAAAAGGGCAAATATAATAAAGCAGCTATTCTTTACAGCAACTCTTGTTACTGTCATTTTGCTGACCTCTTGTGACCGGAAAGAGCCGAAACAAGAGCACGCAGCAGGAAATGAATTGTTTTTATACTGCGGGGCCGGCATCCGCCCTCCTGTTGCCGAACTAATAGAGATTTTCAAGCGTGAACATGGCGTTGAGATTTTCACCGACTACTCCGGCAGCGAGGTGCTTTTATCCAAGATAAAGCTAAGCCACCACGGCGACCTGTATATACCCGGCGATAAGCACTATATCGAACAAGCCCTTCAGCAAGATATGATTCTTTCACGACGGCCTGTCTTCTACTGGATTCCGACCATCCTGGTACAAAAAGGCAATCCGAAGAATATCTCCGGATTGGAGGACATACTTCGTCCCGGCTTGAAACTTGGTCTGGGTGATCCAAATGCCTGCGCCATAGGTAGAACATCCCGACAAATACTTGCAAAGAACAACATTACCTGGGAGGAAGTTAAAAAGCACGTATCATACCTGTCGCTGACGGTTAACGAATTGGGAATGCAGATACAGGCCAGATCTCTCGACGCAGTTATTGTCTGGGATGCGATGGCCCAATACTATAGCGAATATGGCGATGAGGTATCTATCGCTCCTGAGAAAAACCTGATATCCACTGTGGATATTGGTGTGTTGAAGTTCACCAGAAATAGAGAACTGGCTGAAAAGTTTGTGGATTTCATAACTTGTGAGCGAGGCCGGGAAGTTTTTCAAAAACATAACTATAGTACCAAATCCCCGGAGTAAGTTTAATTCAATCGGCAGCTCAATTCGAGATCATATCCGTAAGTATTTTTATTGTAAATATTAAAGTTGCAGGTTATAATACCCGGTTCAGAGTCCAAAATTGGAACAGTCAGTAATATTTTGGAGATCTATTATGATAAGCCAATTATCTAATCCGTGGTGGATTTTTATCCTTTTGGGTATATGTGCGGGTGTTCTGAGTGGTGCTTTGGGTATAGGCGCTGGAATTATACTCGTCCCAACGCTCGTGTTATTTTGTGATTTCGGTCAGAAAAGCGCCCAGGGAATGTCCCTGGCAGTGATGGTACCTATGGTGATGGTTGGAGCATTGAGGTACTGGAAGAATCCTGAAGTAGAGATGCATGGAACGACTCTTGGATTGATTATCTTAGGAGCTTTGGCAGGTGTGTTGGCGGGGACGGAACTGGCGTCCCGACTTCCGAGCCCTCACTTACGAAAGATATTCGCAGCTGTCCTGCTATTAGTGGCATTGAAAATGTTTGTAGGCTCGGCAAGGCTGAAACAGCGTGGTCCTGATGACAGTTTGACGAGTCAGAAAATAACGAATTTCGTTGAAAGTGAAGGTACAAATAATGAATCAAAAGAATAGTAACGGGAGTGTACGTATTTTCAGTGCCAGAGCATGTGCGGCACCCCTGGAGAAGGCCGCCAAGTTATTTGAAGAACAGACAAATATCCATATAGAAATCAGCGTATGCAGCCGCCATTGTGCCCAACCGGTCGCTGAAGAGGCCACCGGAGAAACCGGCGGTGACGACTTTTTGTTGGAAATTGCCGATGCAGGAATACATGACCTTGCCATAGCAGGGGCCGAGTATCTGCTTGATGACGGCGAGGTAAGGGGGATTGTGCAAAAACATCAACGTCGTACTATTGCTTATCGTCGCTCGGCTATTATTGTTCCTGCGGGAAATCCCAAGAATATAAGCTGTGTGGAAGATATAGCCAAACCGGGTGTGCGGGTCGGCGTGTCGGTCATAGATTGCCTGAAAGGATTGTGGGAAGATATCAGCGGCCGACTGGGGCTTTTGGATAAAATTCGAAAGAACATCTGTTACTATGCCAATGGCTGCATTGCTATCGTGGAAGCAGTGGCGACAAGTGAGATTGACGCGGCATTCGGGTGGACAGCTTTCCAACATTTGGAGCCGGAAAGAATAGAAACCATTGAAATGCCCGAAGAGCAACAGGTTCTGAGGGGGACAGGTGTGGGATTGTTGTCTTTCGCCAAGGATACAGAGGCTGCAACACAATTTATGGATTTTCTGGCAAGTCCACAGGCACGTGAGTTTTATAAGGAATATGGATGGGTTATTACAGAGAACTAAACAGGGATTTGTTATTCTTTTTGGTCACCATCCACAAGAATTGGAGCTTGGAGCCCGGTGAGACTTGTCGAGAAAATGGTTCCTTCTTTTTTGGCCGCGATTACAATTCTTCTATAAGCGACCAATCGCGTATTTTCTAAAACAACGGTGCTGTCATGTTGAAAGCCGAATCAAAGGTCCCCGTGAAAAGTTGGCGCAGTCGCCTTTTCGCCTCAGCATGCTTTTTCTTTGTGGCCGTTTTTGTCGCCTTCGTCCTGCTGCTGATAATTGCCGACATTTTCTATATCGACCGCAAGGCGGTTCTGACTGTTCTTACTTCCAGTTTCATCCGTCACGCTCTTTGGATGAGTATTTGGACCAGCATCACAACGGTGTTTCTGTCATTGTTTTTTGCGATTCCAATGGGATTTATATTGAGTCGACATCGATTTCGTGGTCGCCTTTTGGTTGATACTGTTATAGATTTACCCATTATTTTCCCTCCATTAGTGGCCGGTCTGACCCTGTTGGTGTTCTTTTCTCAGACCGTTTTCGGGAGATGGATTCAGGAAGATTTGGGAATTGAGTTTGTTTTTCAGCCCAAAGGTATTGTGCTTTGTCAGTTTTTGGTATCGGCCAGCTTTGCGATTCGCTCGGCGAAAACGGCATTTGATGATGTTGACCGTCGCTTTGAAAATGTCGCGCTGACGTTGGGCTGCAGCCAGTGGGGCAGCTTTTGCCGTGTGTCTCTACCGCTGGCCTCTAACGGCATTATCGCCGGTGGTATCTTGACATGGGCCAGGGCGTTTGGGCTTTTCGGGCCTTTGATAATCTTCGTGGGTTCATTCCGCGGCCGCACGGAAGTTCTGAGCACGACTGTATTTCTGGAGCAGTCCATAGGTAATCTTGAGGTCGCTTTGGCAGTGGCACTGCTGATGATCCTTGTGGCCCTTATAGCGTTGACAATCATTCACTTTGTTGGAGGCACCGCTCAGGTAAAATTATGATTCGCGTAGTTCGGCTATCATTCGGTATCGGTGACTTCCGGTTAGACCAATTCAATCTTGAGGTGGCGCAGGGTCAGTACTTTGTCATGTTGGGTCCACCCGGTTCAGGAAAGACCATCTTACTGGAGTGCCTTTGCGGCCTGACGAAGATTGCAGCAGGACAAATTTATATTGACGGAAAAGACGTGACTAACCTTGAGCCTCGCACCCGCGGGATCGGATATGTTCCACAGGATTACGCGCTCTTTCCAAACTTATCTGTCGAGCGGAATATCGGCTTCGGCTTACGCTTTAGAGGCTACAGCCGGCAGGTAATTACCAGCAAGGTCATGCAGGCGATGGAAATGCTGGGTATTGTGCACTTGTTAAAACGCGGTGTTTACGGTCTCAGTGGCGGGGAAAAACAGAGAGTTGCATTAGCAAGGGCACTGGTTATGGAACCTAAGGTGTTGCTGCTCGATGAGCCGGTCTGTGCGTTGGACGAGGCGACCCGCCAAGACATATGTGCCCAGCTACATAACATCCAGCGTCAACTCGGTCTGACCACTATTCACGTCAGTCATAACCTGGAAGAAACTTTCTCGGTAGCAGACAGTGCCGGAATTTTATACCGGGGCAGCTTACAACAGGTTGGGTCAATGAATCAGTTGCTGCGCAAGCCGCAAAATGAATTTGTTGCCCATTTTATGCGCTGCAGGAACATATTCAGCGGCGAGGTGGTCGCTCAAGAAGCAGAATCGGATACTACAAAAGTGCGGGCGGGTGGTGTTGATTTGGTAATTCAAGGGAAACATCAGGGCCGAATAAAGTTTACGATAAGGCCTGAAAGTATTCGACTTGCCAGCAACCTGCCAAATGAGCCTGTTGATAATAAATTGCAGGTTAAGCTGATTCGCTCGCGCGACTGTGGCAACTATGTTCAAGCAGCTTTGAAAAGCCCTCTCGATTTAATAGTCCATCTGTCACATGCAGCTTTTGCCGACCTGGCCGCCAAACCACAGTCCGAATTGATTGCTGTGCTACACCCGGAAAACATCCATGTGCTGCCTGAATAGCTGTTTTTATCTTTCCTTAACCATGTGAATATTGTATAATATGCGCCTGATAAACGGCTTATTGAAATCATATTGAACAAAATTGGAGCTTTTTAGGACTGAAGATTTTGGTAAATAAACTATTTAGATTAGCTATAGTTCAGGACCACCACAACGGAGTAATGTTGCGGTTGGCAGTTATGATTTGCATATTGGGTTGCTTACAGACTGATTATGCCTTTGCCTGTAGATATAATGTACGGGAGACCGGCTTTGTCGATCTGCGGATAGAACCATATTATCTCTTCGGATATATCAGAGATGTGACTGGTGCAGAAGTAGTATCCAGGTTCAAACAAGTGGCAGAAGTCGGTCTTGAGAACAGCAATATCGATTTTGAAATAATCAATATCGACCACCATAAAGACCATCCTGCAATGAAACTCCTTGATTTGCAGCAGGTAAAATCTTTGCCCACCGCAGTACTGGTTTCGCCTGATGGACAGACATATCCTATCTCCCTTGCAGAACATGAACGGCCATTTGAAGAGACGGTGCGGTCAGCCTTAGAAAATATTTTATCCTCCCCCAAGCGTGATGAGATTCTCCGACAGGTCATTAAAACCTATGGTGTTGTACTGTTGATTGAAGGGACAGACGTTCAGGAGAATACAAGGGCCAAGAAAGCCGCTTCCGATGCTATTGAGCTAATAAGTTCGCAAATGGAAATGATGCCTAAAACCATCGCCCATCCTCCTGTTTTGATCGTGATGAATCAGGAGTCTCTTTCCGATGAAGAAATTTTACTTTGGAGCATGGGGCTGGATGGTAAAAAATTAAGTGAGCCTCATGCAGCAGTGCTTTACGGAAGAAGCCGCTGGATGGGACCAATGTTCAAGGGAGAAGAAATTGACGAGGAAAACCTGGCCAGTGTTCTTTTCGTAATCGGTGCCGACTGCGAATGTGGATTTGATTATCGTTGGCTGCAGGGTACGATGCTGCCGGCCAGATGGACTGATAAAATGCAGGAACAAGTGGCGGAAAATTTAGGATTTGACCCGGAAAATCCCATGATTAAAATGGAGATAAGCTCAATAATCAGAAGGGGTTCTTATTCCTATCCCGGCGTGCCTTTTGGATACCAGGAATTGGTTGTCGAACCTGATTCCAACACGGGAATCGACCAGAATTCATTTAACGAGGTTGAAGATATTACAATACCTGAGCCAAATCAAGTTGAACCGGTTGCAGACAACAATCCTCTAACTGAATCAAACTCACCGTTACGTAACACGATATTTCTTCTTGTCGGATTATGTATTTTAGTTTTGACTTCCGGTATTGTAATACTTATCAGGGCAAAAAAAACATGAACAGGTACATCGCGGGCGTCTTCTTCTTTGCACTTTTTTCCCTCTGCGGGCTGGTTTTAGCTGGGGATTGGCCTACCTTTGGGGCAGATAATCGCAGAAGTTGTGTTACCAGTGAGCAACCGAAACTTCCGTTGAAGGAATCCTGGGTATTCAAAGCAGCACATCCACCACAACCCGCCTGGCCGGCACCGGCAAAGCAGGATTTCTTCCATCGTCTTTACAATCTGAGACCGACAGTGACTTACGACAAGGTGTTTGACGTGGTTGGTGCAGGTGATACTGTGTACTTCGGCTCATCTGCCGATGACAAGATATATGCCCTCGACTCGATGACGGGACGGATACGCTGGACATTCTTTACAGAAGGACCTGTGCGATTAGCTCCAACCGTCAGTGCAGGCAGAGTGTACGTCGGTTGCGACGACGGATGCGTCTACTGTCTCTCCGGTCATGATGGCTCTCTGATATGGAAATATAAGGCCGCCAAACATGATCGTATGATACCGGGAAATGGGAGAATGATATCGGCATGGCCGGTACGAAGCGGATTGATGGTAGACAAAGGAAAAGTATATTTCACGGCAGGCTTGTTTCCAACGCAGGGGGCATATTTAATTGCACTTAGTACTGAAGATGGAACAGTACAGTGGAAACAAAAGGTTAATATCTCGCCACAAGGTTATATGCTGGCTTCAGATGAGCAACTGTATGTCCCGACGGGTCGAACAGGCCCGGTAGTGTTTGCACGTGTGGACGGCAAACTCCAGGGAAGTTTCCCAAGCGCAGGAGGCACATACACGTTACTGACAGAGGATGTAATGGTAACCGGCCCCGGCCGCGGTCCAGAAGAGCTAAGTGCAGACGATATAGAAACGAAAGATAGAATTGCCACTTTCGGTGGTTTACGGATGTTGATAAACGGACCGATAGCGTATATGCAATCAGAGAAAAATCTGTCGGCATTCAATCGAAAGAAGTATTTAGAACTGTCGAGAAGAAGAAACAACTTGAAACAGCAACACGAACAAACAAAGAAACAACTTGGCAGGTTGAACAAAGATTCAATAGAAGCAAAACAGCTATGGGAGAATCTACGTCAAACAGAGGCTGAACTTGGAGAGATTTCACAGCAATTAAAAGACTGTTACCTATGGACAGTAGAGTGTGAATACCCGTACTCAATGATTATGGCAGGCGATGTTCTTTTTGCAGGGGGAGAGAATAAAGTAGCGGCATTTAATACTAAAAACGGCAAAGAGATTTGGGCCGCACCTGTTATGGGCACAGCATACGGATTGAGCGTGATCAACGGTGGTTTATATGTCAGTACGGACAAGGGACATATACATTGCTTAAAAAGCAATGCAAAAAATAAGAGTAAAGTAATAAGAGCGGAAATGGAAACTGATCCTTACCAGCAGGATGAGTTTGCAGAACTGTATACAGAGGCAGCCAAAGAAATAGTCAAGCAAACGAATATTAGAAAAGGCTATTGCCTCGTGCTGGACAGTGGCGAAGGACGGCTTGCATACGAGTTGGCCCGGCTGACCGATTTACAAATCATTGGGGTGGAGAATGACGCAAAAAAAGTCGCCTCTTCCCGAAAAGCCCTCGATAAAGCAGGACTCTATGGCAGAGTTGTTATTCACCATGGTTCTCTTGAGAAACTACCCTATACCAAATACTTCGCTAATCTGATAGTCTCGGACGAAGCGCTGCGAGCAGGCAAACTGCCTTATTCGACAGATGAGGTTTTTGAACTCATCAGACCTTATGGTGGAGTCATTGCTTTAGGACTTCCGGCAAACAAGTCAAACAAAAGAAACCTTAAACAATGGATGCGAAAATCTGCTTTAGACTGGAAAGTGTACGAACGTAAGAAATACGTATGGGCAGTCGCGGAACGAGAAGATCTTGAAGGTGCGGGTGAGTGGACACATATGTATGCCGAGCCGGGCAATACGGCCTGCAGCAGAGATGAATTGGTTAAGGGTAAGATGGCAATACAGTGGTTTGGTCAGCCCGGACCGAGTAAGATGATTGACCGCCACCATCGCAACGTGCCACCTCTTTTCAAGAACGGCCGACTCTTCGTGCCGGGTGATTGCGTCGTCTTTGCAGTGGATGCCTACAACGGAACGATTTTATGGGAGTCTGAAATTCCAAATTCACGTCGGCTTGGCGTATTCCTTGACTCTTCAAGTATGGCCGCAGACGAACATTTCCTGTATGTAGCAGCAGAGGACAAATGTCTCGGCTTTGATGTCCAGACCGGCCGGCGCCGCCTCACACTTACAATGCCTCAGCTTATTAAGGACAAGCCGCATGAGTGGGGATATATCGCTCATAGCGACGATATCCTTTTTGGAAGTGGCTGCAGAAAAGGATCTTCTTATACCGAGACAAGTTACGATGCGGACATTGCATTGTGGTACAGAAACATGAAACTTGTAATAAGCGATTACATGTTCGCTATGAAGAAAAACAGCAATAAGCTTCACTGGAAATATAAAGACGGTCTCATCGTGAACACAACCATTACTATTGGTGGTGGACGGATGTATTTTGTCGGGACTCACTGCCCAAAGGCATTGGCGGACAAGGTTGGCCGGATGCCGGTGAAAACCCTGTTTGACGGCGGCGAGCAGTTTCTGGTTGCTCTGGATATGCAAACCGGGCAAATCGTGTACAAAAAAGAGATTGATGTCAGCAATTTTGAGGAACCCGTATATCTAAACTATGCCAAAGAAATACTCTTGTTGAGCGGATCGAAGTTGGTTGGAAATTCTATTCGTTATTACTACAATACGTACGATGCCAGCACAGGGGACAACCGCTGGAACGGGGATCACGACAGCGGCCTTGCAAAGGATGGCGGCCACGGTGAATATAACCGGCATCCGACAATCATTGATGATACAATATATGCGTGGCCCTATTCGTATAACCTCAAAACAGGGGAAAAAGCGGCAGGATGGAGATTTGATAGGCGCGGACACGGCTGCGGTGGCGTATCGGCTTCGTCACAGTGTATGTTCTGGCGAGGCGGTAATCCCTGGATGTACGACCTGGGGCCAAACGGAGGACCAGTTCGACTAAATACCATCACCCGGCCCGGATGCTGGATAAATATCATTCCTGCCGGCGGGCTGGTGCTTATTCCCGAGGCCAGTTCAGGTTGCACCTGTGGCTTTGCCTTGCAGACTTCTATGGCCTATATCCCAGTTGATACACTGAATTCAAAACCGGGATTCGAATAAATTATTAGACTTAATTTAAAATGTGGTACAAGAACATATGACAATACCCGGACTTATCTGGAAAGAAATTCGTCATCGAAAGATAAATTTTGCACTTGGCGTTCTGGCTGTGATGATGGCAGTTGCATTATTTATTTCATTTTTCACCGCGGCCAAAGCCTCCAATCGCGAAACGGCTCGTCTCATGCTATCTCTGGGCTTTAATCTCCATATCATACCTAAAGACACGAATATGAATGAGTTTTTGTTAACCGGCATTCCAGATAAGACAATGCCACAGCAATACCTGGAGCAACTCGCTTCCCAGAAGAAGATTTCCTACAATCACCTGATGGCTACGCTCCAGAAGAAAATAACCTGGCGCGGCCTTGAGGTGGTTTTAACAGGTCTGGCTCCCGAGGTTAGTCCGCCGGGAAGAAAAACAGCACCTATGCCTACGATAGATCCGATTAAACGCGGCAACTTATGTCTCGGATACAGGGTGTCAAAGGCTCTTGGAATAAATGAAAATGATGTCGTGGAATTAGAAGGTAAAACATTCAAGGTAGTAGAATGTTTGTCCGAATCCGGGGGAGTTGATGACATTCGAATTCAATGCCATCTGCACGATGCTCAGGATATGTTGAAACTGTCGGGAAAAATCAGTGAGATTCGGGCCGTGGATTGTCTCTGTTTTTCCCCCACACCAGATCCTGCAGCAATCCTGCGAGCAGAAATTGGGGCACTGCTCCCGGATGCACAGGTCTTTCACATAAAGTCCATAGCCTCGCCACGGGCAAAAACAAGACAAATGGTAAAAAAACTGTTTGCTATTATCGTTCCTTTTATTGTCATTGCCTGCGGTGTGTGGATTGGTGTACTGGCGATAATGAACGTGCGGGACAGACAGCAGGAAATAGGCATAATGAGGGCACTTGGGTACGACTCGGAGAGAGTAACGTTGCTATTTTTAGGCAAGGCGTTAACAATCGGACTTGTCGGAGCACTTGTTGGTTTCTTTGTGGGAACAGGACTGGCTTTGAAATTCGGGCCTCCAATATTTGAGTTAACCGCTAAAACAATGATAAGACCCGATATCTCTTTACTGCTTTACTCTCTTGTCTTTGCACCTGTATTTGCTGCGGTCTCCAGTTTTATTCCGGCAATGATTGCGGTGACCTACGACCCGGCAGTTACACTTAGGGAAGAATAGATATGATTTGCCTTGAGAATGTTGTGAAAACTTATCGAACTCGAAGAGGCGATGTTGCCGCCCTAAATGATGTCAATGTTCTAATTGAAAAAGGTGAATTTGTAGTTATCTGCGGCTCCAGCGGCAGCGGAAAAACGACTATGTTAATGACCATAGCCGCCATGCTGCATCCGACCAGTGGGACAGTCTCCGTTGAACAAAACAACCTGTACGCAATGAGTATTCAGGCCAGAGCAAGATTCAGGGCCGAGAATATTGGTTTTGTTTTTCAAATGTTCCACCTGGTACCCTATTTGAATATTTTGGAAAACATCCTTCTTGCCGGCGGAACAGTTGCTGGAAATAACAAGAATGCCAAAGCCCTTGAATTGATAGAACAATTTGGCTTGTCAGGGAGAAATCATCATAAACCTGCCGAACTCAGCGCTGGCGAGAAACAACGTACCGCTATAGCAAGAGCATTGTTAAATAATCCACAGATTATTCTGGCTGATGAGCCCACCGGCAACCTGGACACTGATAATGCGACATCTGTTCTCGGATATCTATCGGAATTTCACAAAGCCGGCGGTACGGTAATCCTGGCTACTCACGGAAGTGAAGCTGAACGGTTTGCCGACCGAATAATTAATTTGCATAATGGTAAAATTGCGAATCCGGAAAAGTCCTGATTTCTATTCGTGACGATAGACCTCCCAGCCCATGTAGTTATCCAGAGCCTCAGCGATTGCATCAGCTTTTTCTGTCAGGCTGACAGCAACGTGATGTTCGAAACCCATTTTGCAGATATATTCCATAAGTAGCTGAAGGTTTGCAACTTTCATCACACCGTAACCGCCAAAGGTGTCAAGTTTATCATTTGTGAATTGACCTTCACCCACGTAAGCACAGATTATTCCCGCGGTATCGTCAGTAGTGGTCCTGCAGAAGGTTGTTTTACCGGCGGCTATTCTGCCGTCGACTGTGCCGTAAGCGTTTTCCTTTCCCATAGCCCCCGCAATAATCTCCTGAAAGTGCATCTTTAAAGACTTGAACATCGACTTGGGAAGATTGCTGCAGTGGAAGACGACACATTTGTCGGGATCGGAACCGTAATTGTTATTCCAGTCCAGAAGAGCGCTCGGCATACCTCCCGCCAACTGGAGAATATACATCCCTAACACACCGGTAATATCAACCTCACAGGCACTGGGCAGAAGGGATTCGCTCATCATACTCATAAGCGTACATGGCACTATACCAAAGAATTCCTCCAGACTCGTCCAGCACTGAACAGCCGTACCATCAAGTTCCATATCTTTGACCCATCGGTCTATCACGAGACCGAATTTGGCCATCTTTAAAAGGCTATCGGCGGGAATTGATTTGGTTAAAATGTATTTTTTGATTTCTTCCAACTTCCGCTTTACCCCCTTATCATTGTCGGAGAGCCGTGCTACCCTTCCAAGGATTTCAGATAAATCTATAGTTTCAACGGAAATGCCTGAAAGTTCGAGGATTTTTTCACTATAGCGGACCGTATTAAAGGCCGCGGGTCGGGCACCAATAGCACCAAATCTGGGATTTTTCAGACCGTTAACAACCCTGCAGGTGGCTGCAAAATCTTCCAGGTCCTGTTTAAATTCAGCAGATTTAACTTTAACCGTATGCGACATGGTCAACGTATAGGGAATAGCCGCCTGCCTGAGATTATTGCAAACACTTATCTTTCCGCAAAAAGAATCACGTCTGTTTGAAGCGCTCATCTTGCCCTGAGTATCGGGTTCAGCGTGAATCAGGATCGGCACATTAAGGCCGGAACGTTTTATTGTCTCAGCCACGGCTTTTTCATCACCGAAGTTGGGAAGTGTTACGATTATGCCATCAATTTTAGCAGCATTTTTTGAAAAAAGTGCAGCGCACTTCTTTGCATCAGCGAATGTTTCAACTGCCCCATATTTTGTTTCCTGCATCGATAATGCAACTGAGTTGAAGCCGTTCTTTTTTAGTACTTCAAGAATGCTTTTTCGTCCCTGTTTGGCTAAGATGTCGGGGAAAAAGCCCCGGTTTCCGACAATTACTCCAAAGGTGTTTTTCTTCATTTTTGTCTCTCCTATATTAGGACCAAAGTTTTGCGGAATGGAGATTAGTCATATATTATTTCAGGAAATCAAATTCCTGAAACTTTCTATATTTGTTTTCTGTTTCAATTCTGATGTTTTTAGAATATCCTGTCCAATACACATCCAATAAGATCAAAAATTATTAGCACAATATTTTAGGAAGCAAGCACACATATCAGGATGATCAAACACCCTATTGTTAGAGCTATGAAACCTGCCGTTTTACTCAATGCAAAGAACAGGGCCGAGATTCCTCCAACAACAAGTATCCCGAGAAACAATAACACATAAAAAAGAGCCTCCGGACCTCCCGGAACATTAACACTCTTGCGGCACTTAGGGCAGTTGGCAATTCCACCCTTCATTGACCGGGGAACTTGGAATTTGTTACCACAATCACATGCCACATCTACCCCATTATGCAACGGTTGTTCCTGATATTTCACCCTTGGCGTCCTTCAATTGCAGCAAGCAGAATCCCTCCTGCAAGAGCAAGCCGTGGATCTATAACATCGCGGCTATCCGCTTCAATGTTTACTCTGATCTTAAGTACAAAAGGATTAAAATTTTGCTTGTAAGTAATCAAAACCCTTTCGTCCTGCTTAACATGATAGCTCTGGGGAATAAGGTTAGTCAAAAATCTCCTGATTAAAGACAAAATCAGGTTGTCTTCCTCAACCATAGCGATAGCCCGATCATTTTCATCGAGAAATTCCCAGGAGTCCCTGACCAGAGACTTCCACCCCTTCCGTCTCAATGCTCCGATTTTGCGATCCTCAGAAGGATCCACCACATCATAGGCCGCACTGAAATCCACAATCTGGCGTGCTTTGATTACCAGTCGTTCATCAGCCATTGACTCGTTTGCAAAAACCCGGATGTCTTCTTTGAGTTTAAAAGCTTTCTGTTTGCTAAACAAAATAAGCTCGCCCGCGTTATTGTATACGTGGAACTTAGCCCCAAAAATGGTTAGAATCTTACGACGAATCGTGTATTGATTGTCTGAGAAATTATCCACGAATAACCTCCTTGCAATGGATTTTAACCGTCAAATTAGGTAACAATTCACAATATCCTCATATTCACCAAACTATCGTTATTCTTCCATTTTAAATCCGACTATGTTTATACAACTCTGCGTAAGCCGGGATTTCCCACATAAACTATTGAGGAATCCAAATTAAATCCTGTCCCTACTAAAGACCGCGTACTCCGTTCATACCAGCAAGTTGAACATTCAAGTTGGATAATTATCTGCTAAGCAGTGACGATTTGAAAGAAAAAAATCAAAAAAAAACATGTTTCCTTTTCAAAGTATACCCAATCTCAATTTTATATATAGACAGTAAGTCCTATCCTGTGTTCGGAGGAACCTGGCCATAATAAGCGTTGTTGCCGTGTTTGCGTAAATAGTGTTTATCCAGCAGCGTCTTGCTAATCGGGCCCTGGCCGGGATTTATCGTGATAGTACCCAAAGCCATTATTGCTATATGTTCCAGCACAACTGTGGCTTCGACAGCCTCAGTGGGGCTCTTACCCCACGAGAATGGACCGTGATTGGCCACCAGAACGGCCGGCACTTCCAATGGGTCTAATCCTGAAAATCGCCTGACAATAACCTTTCCCGTGTTCAGTTCGTAATCGCTTTGTATTTCATCCGGTTTCATTACTTCGGTTACAGGCACTGCACCGTAGAAATAGTCGGCATGGGTAGTGCCAAAGCAAGGAATTTCCTTACAGCTCTGTGCCCACATAGTTGCAACCGGCGAGTGGGTGTGACAAACGCCTCCAATGGCTTCAAAATTTCTATAAAGTTCAAGGTGTGTCGGTGTGTCTGACGAAGGATTGAGGTTACCTTCAACAACGTTTCCGTCCAGGTCAAGTAATACAATTTTGTCATCTGTAAGCTCATCGTATGCCATGCCGCTGGGCTTTATAGCCACAATACCTGCCGAGCGGTCAATTCCACTGACATTGCCCCAACTGCAAATGACGAGCTGCTGTTTGTGCAATTCAACATTTGCATCACAGACGGCTTTTCTCAGTTCTTCGTACATTAATATCGTCTCTAAGGCTTTACCCTGTCTTTGATATTCAGCAGGTCTTTCATAA
>JABAHP010000113.1_pt1 | contig 31853 bp, 22 predicted proteins | sample 7062081 | NCBI WGS metagenome assembly JABAHP01 (sample SAMN14534357, study PRJNA622989) | marine sediment metagenome | biome: marine biome [ENVO:00000428]; feature: marine pelagic biome [ENVO:01000023]; material: deep marine sediment [ENVO:00002113] | place: India: Gulf of Kutch | collected...
CCTGCACCCGAAGGTCGAACTGGGACCTGGCCTTCTCCAGGGCCCTCTCGCCCGCCCTGCGCGCGAGCCCGCGGTCCTCCATGACCCTAGTCAGCGCCTCGGAGAGACTGCCAGGGTCGGAGGGGGGCACCAACAGGCCCGTCCTTCCCTCCTCCACGAACTCGGGGATGCCCGACACAGAGGTGGCGACCACCGGCCTGCCGCATGCCGCCGCCTCCAGGATGACCAGGGGCATGCCCTCGGACAGGGATGGCAGGGTCACCACCTGGCTTGCGCTGTAGGCGGTGACCAGGTCGTCGCAGCACATGCGGCCTGCGAAGGTGACTCTATCCTCGTAGCCGTGCCTTCTCACCAGCTCCTGTCCTCGACCCTGGTCTGGACCCTCGCCCAGCACCAGGAGATGGGCGTCGGGCACCGCGTCCAACACCCCCGGGAAGGCGTTAAACAGGTCCAGGAGTCCCTTCTGCTCCAGCAGCTTGCCCAGGAAGAGCACGAGGGGCGCGTCCTCGGGGATGCCGTGGCGCTCCCGGAACTCGAGCGTCGTCCCCTCGCCCACTGGCCTGAACACACTCAGGTCTACCCCGTTGGGCACGATTTTGATCCTTTCCGGGTCCACCCCCTTCGCCACCAGACGCGCCTTGTCGAACCTGGTCAGGGCTATGATGCCGTCCATCGAATTGAGAATGAGGGGGCCCTGGGTCGCGTCGCGGAACCGCTTCATCCAACGGGCCAACGGGGTAACCGGATGGTAGTCCCCGTGGAAGGTCATCACCGTGGGGGGGTGGTGGAGATGCCGGTTGAGGGCACCCAGCGTCGTGCTGTAGAAGAGGTGCCCGTGGAGGTGGACTATGTCATTGGTACCGTTCTCCGTAGCCAGCTGGCGCATCATCCCCAGGGGGACCGCGTCATCGCCGAACCGGAAGGACCTGAGGCGGCGCACCCGCATGCCGTTCTCCCAGAGCCCGCCCAGGGGGGACCCGCCCGCCGTCGAGGTGAGGACCCTCACCTCGTGGCCCAGCTTGCCCTGCTCCTGACCGAGGACCTCTACGTGGTTCTCTAGGCCCCCGATGTGGGGCGGGAAGAACGGGCTCACGTGTAGGACCCTCACCTTTTCAGTCCCCTGCCGATAGCTGGGCACCATGGGTGTAGACTACCTCATTAATACCCGTTTTCCCCAAACCTGATGGTGTCGCCCCCGTACACGAGTGGGCCTGTCCCCTCAAGCACCAGCCTTATTAGCGGCTGCCACCCTTCCGCCGGCGGGAACTGGCATGGGCAGGCGCATGGACAGGGAGAGGAGTACCATCGACGCGATGGTCCGCATCTACTGCCGGGACCACCACGGCACCAAGGGCGAGCTCTGCCGGGAGTGCTCCGACCTCAGGGAGTACGCCTTCCTGCGGCTGGAGAAGTGCACGTACCAGGACGGGAAGCCCACCTGCGCCAACTGCCCCATCCACTGCTACAAGCCGGAGATGCGGGAGCGAGTGAGGGAGGTCATGCGCTACTCCGGTCCCCGCATGCTGCTCCGCCACCCCTACCTGGCCATCGCCCACCTGCGCGACGGGCGCCGCAGGCCACCGGAGAGGTAAATTAACTTAATCACCGGACCGTTCCATGGTCCGGAGGCTGCACAATGGCAACCGTAGCGGACAGCATGAATGATTGGGTAGGCAACCAGATAATCGAGTTCTTGATGCTAGTGGGGATCGCGTTTCTTATCGCCGCATTGACAGTTTATCTTATCAACTTGATAATCAAGCGGTTATTCAGAGATGAGGAGGAGGAGACATGGAAGAAGGTGGGCAAGATTTTGAATTGGCCGATTTTCATACTTGTGTTCTCTTACGGATCGGTCAACGCTATGGTCGTTCTTGACCAGATACCGGATTGGCTCTATCTCACGATTAGCACGATATATCGGTTGATCTTCTCAATCGCAGTGGTGTACCTGTTCTACCGGACCTACCGGTCATTGATCATCCCGTTCTCCAAGGACTACGCGGAGAGGAAGGGGTCCAAGGCGTCCCGGTCCTTCATTCCCCTCATGGACATCATAGGAGGGATGCTGATCGTGGTCTTCGGCATCATGTGGATACTCCATTACAACGGGATTGACATCATGGTGTTCGTCGCCGGCCTCGGCATCATCGGCATCATCCTGGGCATCGCCCTCCAGGACACCATCTCCAACTTCTTCTCGGGCCTCTGGATAATGATGGACCAGCCGTTCTCGGAGGGGGACGTCATCCTCTACAAGGAGGAGTACTGCAGGGTCCTCAGGACGGGCTTTAGGTCCACCCGCCTCTACAACATCCTCAAGCACGAGTACCTGGTGGTGCCCAACAACGACCTGGCCAACAGGGCCATAGTCAACAAGAACGAGCCGGACCTGAACTTGCGCATCGAGATGGACGTGGGCGTGGAGTACGGGTCCGATGTGGTCAAGACGAAGGAGATCATCCTCGAGGCCATCAACGCCCAGCCCAGCATAGTCCAGGATGATTTCAAGCGCAAGCCCGTGGTGAACTTCAAGAAGTTCGGCAACGACTCCCTGGAGTTCCGGGCCTGGTACTACGTCCGAGAGGTCCTGGACCAGTGGAGGACCGCGGGCCTGGTGCAGGAGCACATCGACAAGCGATTCCGGGAGGAGGGCATCGTGGTCGCCTTCCCGCAGAGGACCGTGTCCTACCTGGGGGACAGGGCTATTGACGACGACAAGCCCACGGTCCACACGCCACCTGTGAACCCGGCCGGAGCGTCGGGAGCTTAGGATGACGGAGGCCGGCTCCCGTCCCCGTACGCAGCCTCCAACTCCCGGGGGCGGGACCGGCCCTTACCACGGCGTAGGTAGGGACGCCAGTCCCACCTGCGCCTCTCCTCCGAATGGGGAGGGTAGAACAGGGCCAGCTTCTCGGTGGGGATACCGAAGCGGTGCATCCAGAGCATGGCGAAGTTCCTGGCGTTCGTGCGCCAGAAGCCCACCTGCTGGAACCTTCGCACTGAGGTGGTCACAGGCCGGTCTATGAATACCACCTCCCGACCCGAGCGCTTCACGCGGAGCATCATCTCCACGTCCTCCATGATGGGTACGTCGGGGAACCCCCCAAGCTCCTCGTAGACCTGACGGGTCATGAAGATGCCCTGGTCTCCGTAGGGCACCCGTCGTAGATGGGCCCGGAAGTTGCCCAGCTTGCCCATCATCCGTGTAACCGTCGTGTCCTCCCCGTAACCCACATCGAAGGCGCCTACGTCCGAGATCCCCAGGGAGAGGGTGTCCCGAATGAGGTCTTGGGCCCCCGCTGGGAGCAGGGTGTCCGCGTGAAGGAAGAGGAGCACATCTCCCCGGGCTCTGGTGGCCCCTGCGTTGAGCTGGTTACCCCGACTCCTCTCGGCAGTGAGCCGCAACACGTCATCCCTCTCGATGACGGCCAGGGTGCTCCCATCGGTGTCACCGTCCACCACGATGACCTCGACATCGTCCGAATCGCAGACCGCGATGGTGTGGTCGATGGTGGCGTTCACCGACCCTTCCTCATAGAGCACCGGGATGACCACGGAAAGCCACGGGTGGGACGGGTTAATGGTATCCACGCCATCCAAGGCCCTCCGTGTCCTGGTTGCCCCCGTGGGGGCCTTATGCACCCTCTTGCGCAACCTTTCCAGGTCGTCCACGTCGTCCACGTCGTGCCAAGGTGAAGCCTCCGCCACCGAGAGGCCCCTCTCCTCTAGCCGACCCCTGACCACTGCCAGGGCCTCCCCTGTGCTCCATGGGACACCCCCGAACAGGTCCATAGCGATGGCATCCCTCCGGAGGCCGATGAGATGGAAGCCCCCGTCGGAGCTGGAGGCCAGGACGGCATCCACCTCCTCTAGCCATGCGATTGCCTCTTGGACATGGTCAACGGGGAGGTCTGGCACGTCACTGGTGATGGTGACCACGGGGCCCTCCACACGGTCCATCGCCTCGGAGAGGGAGCTGATGATGCGCTCCCCCAGGTCGACACCCTCCTGGGGAAGGGTGGTCACCTGATCGCCCAACCATTCGCGGAAGGCAGACCCGTCACCCGGTGGGAAGAGGGACACAACCACATCGAGGCCGGCCTTCCTCATGGTCTCCAGCTCGTCCAGAATGAAGGCCCGAAAGAGGCCCTCGGTCGCGTCCTTCCCGATGGAGGCGGCTAGTCTGGTCTTGACCGGGACGGACGTGGGGTCCTTCGCCATGATGACGACGGTGCCCTCCTGACCGGTCCCCCTTCCCCCCGTGGGCCTACCCCCTACAGCAGAGCCCCCCCGCATGAGGACCCGGTCCCGGCGGTGCATCCGAGGCAGTGGTCGGCGGTGACCACGGGCCTGCCCTCGAGGACCCGGGGGTCGAACTGGGCGATGTGGCCCACGGTGCAGTCCACCGGTATGCCGCGAGCCATATTGAAGTCGCAGTCGAACAGTGCGCCGTCCCACCGGACGCAGACCTGGGTCCGGCACATGAGGGGGTCCACCGTCTCGGCGTTGAATCTACCCTCGAGCAGCTCCATGTAGTCGTCCAGCTGGCCCGTCTCCTCCAGGTGCTGGCGGAACCGGCCAAGGGGCATGTTGGTGATGGTGAACAGGTGGTCGAAAGTGACGCCGAACTCCTCTTGGAGGATACGGTGGTAGTCATCCTCCAGCGTCCCCTGGGGAGGTGGAAGGCAAGCGCCGATGTGATTGTACACCAGGTTGAGGGTGAGGTCGCCCCCCTTGCCGTAGCCCAGGTCGTTCAGCATGTGAAGGGCCTTTATGCTCCCCTCGAACACTCCCTCCCCCCGCTGGATGCGGACCTCCTCCTCCTCGTAGCAGTTGAGGGAGGCGATGAGCTCGACGCCCTGCTCGGCATAGAACTCGGCCATGCCCTCGCCCTCGGGCTCCAGCAGGCAAGTCAGGTTGGTGCGCACCATGACAGGGTGGCCGTGCCTGCGGAGCTGGGTGACGAAGCGGCGTAGGTGGGGATTGAGCTCGGGGGCCCCGCCCGTGATGTCGACCATCACATCGCCCATGGAATCGGCGGCGGATATCACCTGCTCCATCGTCGACCAGTCCATCAGCTCGTCCCGCTGGGGGCTCGCCTCCTGGTGGCAGTGGGCGCACGCTTGGTTGCACTTGCGGCCCAAGTTGACCTGGAGGGTGTCGATGCGCTGGCACGTCAACGAGGCCTTGCCCGCACGCTCTATCCTCTCATCGAACGCGTTCATGGGTGACACCGACCAGGCGTCCCAAACCCCTGGAGGGTGATTAACCTTTGCCCGCTCACAGCACCTGGGCCAGCCTGTGGACGGCCCAGTCCAGCTCCTCCTCGGTTATAGTGAGGGGAGGTGCCAGCCTGATGGTGCGCTCGTGGGTGTCCTTGCAGAGCATTCCCAGCCCCAACAGCCGCTCGCAGTAGGGGCGGACCGTCTCGCCCTCCCCCAGGTTCATCTCGATGCCCACCAGGAGGCCCATGCCACGGATCTCCTTCACGTCGGGGGTCCGGATGTCCTCCAGGCGGCCCATGAGGTACTCGCCCAGCCTGGTGGCCCTCTCGTCCAGCCTCTCGTCCACCAGCACGTCGATGGCCGCCTCGCCCACGGCGCACGCCAGGGGGTTGCCGCCGAAGGTGCTGCCGTGGCTCCCCGGGGTGAAGACCGACATGATCTCCTTGCTGCTTATGGCCGCCGAGAGGGGGATGACGCCCGCGCCGATGGCCTTGCCGACGGTGAGGATGTCGGGCTTGGCGTCCTCGTGCTGGAAGGCGAACATCTTGCCGGTCCTGCAAAGGCCCGTCTGGATTTCGTCGAACATGAGCAGCACGCCCTTGTCGTCGCAGACGTCACGTAGCCCCCGGAGGTAGCCAGGGTCGGGAACGAAGATGCCCGCCTCAGCCTGGATGGGCTCCACCAGGATGCCGATGGTGTCCTCGTGGATGGCGTCCTGGAAGGCGTCCAGGTCGTTGAAGGGGATGGACGTGAAGCCCGGGGTGAAGGGACCGAAGCCGTCCCGGCTGCCCGGGTCGGAGGAGAAGCCAACGATGGTGGTGGTGCGGCCGTGGAAGTTGTTGTCGCAGACCACTATCTCGCCCCTGTCTGCGGCGATGCCCATCTTCGTGTGGGCGTAGCGCCGGGCCATCTTGATGGCGGTCTCCACCGCCTCGGCGCCGGTGTTCATGGGCAGGGCCATCTCCATGTCCGCCAGCTGGCACAGACGCTTGAGGAAGGGCCCCAGTCTGTCGTTGTAGAAGGCCCTGGAGGTCAACGTCAGGCGGTCCATCTGGGCCTTGGCCTCGGCGATGACGTGGGGATGCAGGTGGCCCTGGCTCACCGCCGAGTAGGCGGAGAGGAAGTCCATGTACTTCCTGCCCTCCACGTCCCAGACCCACACGCCCTCGGCCCTGTTTATCACCACGGGGAGGGGGTGGTAGTTATAGGCGCCGTACGTGTTCTCTATCTCGATGTAATCCTTCGCGTCCATTTTCCTATCTCTCCTTTTTCCGGTACTCTTGATGTCGAAGATAAACCCTTTGGAGGGAGTGAGAGTGACTTGCGGGCAATGAGGCGGTAATTACATGTGTGATGTCCAACAGCTGATAGTCGAGAGCTGCTTTCATGGAGGAGACGAAGAGATTGTGCCCCAACTGCGGCACCAGGACCATGGTCAATAAGAGGCTCCTCAATGGCCGATACACCCTCAAATGCGAGACGTGCGGCCTCGAGAGGGGCGAGTTCAAACCCGACACCCACAGGGGTGTCGTCTGAGGGCCGCCCGCACAAACTACTTGTCCCATGCCCTGGATTCCGATAGGGGCCCATCGTTGTTGCGATGCCGCAGGTGGACCCCGGGGACCGGGTGACCGAATGATGACCAGGCGTACCAGCGAGACGGAGCAGAGGGACGTGGTCCAGCTCACCAAGGACCTGGTGGGCATACCCAGCACCGCAAAGGACGGTGACGAGGTCTACAGGTTCGCCAGGGACTGGCTGGTGGAGCGGGGCCTGGACGCCAGGTTCCAGGAGACCGAGAGCCCCTTCCTGGAATACCAGGGTTTCCAGAACCTCTTGGTCAGCCTCGGCGACGGGGAGGGGCCCCGGGTGATGCTCAACGGTCACCTGGACACCGTGTCGGCGGGCGAGGGCTGGTTCCACGACCCCTTCTCCGGTCACGAGGAGGCCGGCAGGATCTACGGACTGGGGGCGGCCGACATGAAGGGCGGATGCGCCGCCGCCATGATGGCCACCGCGGCCACCGCTGAGCGCCTGGGGGATGTGAGGGGCGAGCTGCTCCTCACCCTGGTGTTCGGCGAGGAGGCGCCCTTCTCCCTTGGGACCGACGCGCTGCTCCGCGAGCACGACCTCGCGGGCTTCGACCTGGTGGTGGTCACCGAGCCCTCGCCGCTCCTCGCCGTCAACGACTACTGCGTGGTCCACAAGCGGCTCCACAAGCGGCCGGCCTTCCCCGTCGCGGTCGTCGGGGCAGAGGGCAGGGTGCTGTTCGAGGTGGAGTTCCACGGCAGGTCCAGTCACGCCTCCCACCCCTCCCAGGGCATCAACGCCCTCCACGCCGCGGCGAAGCTGATAGCCAAGCTCGAGGACTTCGACACGTTCTCGAACATAAAGATGGGTAGGGGGCACTACGTCGTCCTCAACATCGAGGGAGGGGACCCCAGCTTCACCGTGCCCAACTACGCTCGGGTGCTCATCAACCGCCAGCTCACCCTGGGCGAGACCGAGGGGAAAGTCACCGATGAGCTGCGTCGCATCATCAGGTCCCTCCGGCTCAGGTCCAGGGTCCACATGGCGAAACGGTACTCGCCCGACCCCGAGCTGGAATATCTGCCCTACCTGAACGAGGGGAGCGAGTACATCGACCACTTCTTGGAGAGGCTGCCCAGGCCCAAGAGGGGCAAGCGCTGTCGCTTGACCACCTCCAGCGTGGGCGACTTCAACCTCTTCGGGACCCGGACGGACGCACCTGTGCTCGTGTTCGGTCCCGGCGGCGGGGACATCCACGCTCCCAACGAGTACGTCAACAGGGACGAGGTGGTGGCAACAACGGACCACCTGCTGGACTTCCTCGTGGATGTCTATTCCGGCCAGGACGGTCATATGTAGACCTTTACCACGTACGGGGACGTCATCGCCCGGAGCAGCGAGCCGTAACCTGGCACGAACTTCACCTCATCTCCCGGACTGGTGTCCAGTCCCCCCAGGTCCAGGATGAGGTGGTCGCTGCTGGCGCCCAGCACCGACACATGGTCGGAGACGGGGGCAAGGGAATCCGGGTCCACGTCCTGGCGGCCCAGGGCGAGGATGCCCTCGGTTATCGTGCCCCGGTCCTCGATATCAGGGGTGTGGCCGAAGGCGTCTTGGCTAACATCTCCTTCGGGGAGCGATGGCTTCCTCTGCACCTCCACCAGCTCGCCCACCACCTGGAAGGCGTCCTGGTAGGTCCCGGGGATGGGGGTCCTGTCCACGGTCTCCAGGCCGAGCAGGATACCCTCACCGATGCGCAGCTGGTTGACACCCGGCGGATGACCCTCGGAGAGCTGCAGCGGAATGTTCGCACTGTTGCCCGCCGACACAGTGTGGACCCCCTCGCCGGTCCTCTCCTCCACGGCGTGGGCCAGTTCGATCAGGCCTTCCATCTTCTCCCTGGTGGGGATCACGCCGCCGTAGCAGGCCAGGTTCGTGCCGATGCCCAGTAGACCGATGCCGTCCACCGATGCCGACTCCTCTGCCAGTGCCGGAAGCTCCTCGGGCATGACCCCCTCCCGGCGATCGCCCATGTCCACCATGATGACCACGCCGTGGGACCTCCCGGCGGAGACGGCCGCCCGGCCCAGGGCCCGGATAGTCTCCAGCTCGCTGTTGAGGCTCTGGTCCGCCCACGTCACCACCTCCTCGGCCATGCTTGGCTGGGGGCTCCGCAGGAGGAGGGCGGGGGCGCGGACCCCTGCCTCCTTTAGCCTTTTGATGTTCTCGACCCTGCTGTCGGCGAGGATGGCGGCACCTCCCGCCAGCATCGCCTCCGCGACCTTGGGGTCGCCGCAGGCGGCCTTGGTCACGGCTGCCACCTCGATGCCGGTCCTGGCGCAGATGGCGGCCACGGTCCTGGTGTTCTGCTCGACCTTCGCCAGGTCTATCTCCATCCGGGGGAGCTCCAAGCTAGATCTCCCCCCCGCCCTGGTAGTGCATGCGGTGGTACTTGATGTCGAAGCCCATCTTCTGATAGAGCTTTATCGCCTTCTCGTTGTCCCTCTCCACGTGGAGTGACATCTCGCCGCCGGTGAGCTCGGCGGCCCGCTGGATGAGCAGGGTTCCCACGCCGCGGCCCTCGTAGCTGTTGTCCGCAGCGATGTACGAGAGGTGGTACCGGGGGAAGAAGGTGTCCAGTTCCATGGTGGACAGAACGCAGATGCCCACGATGGCCCGGTCCACCAAGGCGGCCAGGACGTAACCGTTGTCCAGGGCGTTCTCCAGCGCCTCCCGGATCTCTTGCTTGGGGTCAGTAAAGTCCACCAGCCACTTGTCCAGCACGTTGATTAGCAGGTCCAGGTTGTCTCCCAGCTCGGCCCGGGACAGCTCTTGTATCGTCAGGTCCGTCCGGCCCGTGCTCAGGATGACCACGTGGCGGCCCTCCCTGTCGATGAGGCCTTCTTGGGCGGCCCTCATCAGGGCCGCCAGGGATGCGGCGGAATCCACTGACATCCTGACGTCCTCCAGCTCTCTGGCCATCTGCCTGACCTCCTCCAGCTCCTCCGACCGGAAGCCGTACGCGACGCCGTTGGTGTCCAGCAATGCCTCCAGGGCAGGCTGGCCCATCAGGCCGGTCACGTTCACCAGGGAGCCCATGGCGCTCTCGTGAATAGTCCCTTCGTCCAGGGGAGTCACCGCACGTCGGCCCTCCTTGAAGGCCTCCACGATGGCGTTCGCCCCAGCCACGCTGCCCCCCAATATCATGGGGACCCCCTCCGTCTCCTCCTGGGACCAGAGCTGCCGGAACCCCAGGTGGATGCCGGACATCAGGGTGCCGGTCCCGATGGACATTGACACCGTGTCGGGCGCCTCGCCGAAGCTGCGTACCAGCTCCCCCGCGATCGGGGAGTACGCCGTCATGCCGAAGAGGGTGTTGTCCAGGCCCGGGTTGGCGTCGTACCATCCCCTGGTCCGCGCCGCCTCCCTGCTGGCCTGGATCGCGTCCTCCAGCGTGCCACCGGTCTCCTGGTACCTTATGCCGTCTCGGCAGTTCGACCCGTTCATCAGACTCTCGTTCAGCTCGGGAACGAAGAATACGCAGTTGATCCCCAAAGGATCGGACAATAAACGTATGGAGTTGGCCAGGTACCCCAGGGTGCCCAGGGTTATGGTGTCGAAACCCTGCTGGTGCGCGCTCCTGACGATGCGGTGCGATATGCGGTCGCTCTTGTGTCCCGTGGGGTTCGTGCCCTCCAGCTTCAGGCGGACCTCGCCAACGCCCATCTGCTCCTCCAGCTTCCTGCACCTCAGGAGGGGAGTGTTGCCCACGCGCCTGCGGAAGAGTGCGACCTCGTCCGGGCCGTCCATGTCAGATCTCCCTCCGGGTCCGCTTTAGGAGGCTCACCAGCCGTTGGGACCGGGAACCGCTGTCCAGGAGGACCTCGTACCTGCCGTCCGGGTCCTCGACCTCGACCTTGTGCCGAAGTAGCATCGTCCTTCCGGTTTCCTGGACATCTTCCACCCTGAACCTCAACCACTGGACCCCGCCCTCCCGGACAAGGGTACGGTCCACGATCACGTGGGGTCCCGATGGCACGGCAAGAGGGACAGGGGCCCGACTGGCGCGGCCCTTCTTGCAGACCACCTCATTGCCAATGATCGCAATCTCGCCCGTGGATGGGGGGAATATCTCTCCCCTGGGTTCATCGAGCCGGTAAAGGCCCACCGACACGTCCCGGGCCACATAGATGGGGCCGTCGGTGCCCTGGGGCTTGGGAAGGTCCAGCTCGTCCTCGGTCTCCGCCTCTCCATACCTCATGATACCGGCCTGTGGTTGGGCTTATATGTTAATATCGGTTCTCTGCAGATTCCGTCGTCAATGGGACCCCTCTTGGTGGATATTGCGGACCGAGGTGTTTTAAGGCTTGACCGCCCTAGAACGAGTGATGGTCAGCAAGAAGGACAAGGAGATCATAGAGATACTCCAGACGGAGGGACGTATCCCCGTCTCTGAGATCTCAAGGCGGGTCGACCTGAGCGAGAACGGGGTCCGCTACCGCCTAGAGAAGCTGGAGGAGGCGGGATACATTAAGAACTACACCGTGCTCCTCAATCCTCGCAAGTTCGGCAAGTCCGTGACAGCCATCTTCAACATAAACACCGCCCCGGAAAACCCCCGGGACATCATCGCCCAGCTGGAGGCGATGGAGGAGCTCCAGGTGATCTACCAGACCACCGGTACGTACTCCATCATGGCCATTGGCCTCTTCGTAGACATCGAGGAGTTGAACACCTTCATCGAGGGCAAATTGAGCAACTCCGAAATCCTGGAGTACACCGTCGACGTGGTGAGAAGGAAGTTGAAGGAGACCACATTCCAGATCTGAGGGGGCTGTACCTCCCTCGCCCTCAGACGATGAGAGGCACCCTATCCCGGTACTCCTCGAAGCCGGGCAGGTCCCCCACCTCTCCCTCCTCAACCCTGCAGAGCCGGTAGTAGAGGATGAACAGGATGGGGGCGAACACCGTCACCAGCAGGGTGGGCCATCCCACCCACCAGCCCAGCACTATCATCATGAAGCCCAGGTACTGGGGGTTGCGGGAGACCGCATAGACCCCGGTGGTCACCAGGGCGTCCTCCTTTACGCCCTTCCAGAGCTGGTACCAGCCAACGATGATGAGGGCCATCCCAGTCACGATGAGGATGGAACCGTAGACCATCGGGACGGTGAAGTAGAACTCCACGCCGAGGAAGTCTATGACGAAGGCCTCCTCCAGCTGGGGCGCCGTGGCGGAACCGTACCGGCCCGCGAGGAGGACGATGAGGAGCGGGACGCCGTACATCTCGACGAAGAGGCTGACTATGAACGCCACCACCACGGTGTACTCCTTCCAGTCCGCCTTGCGACGGAAGGTCAGGGGGATGAGGAAGCTGCAGAATAGGGCGATGTTGAGGAGGACCACGTGCCATTCCCCGGTGATGACGTCGTCGGCGATGGACCCCGTGAAGTGGGCCTTGAAGTGGGCCACGAAGTGGTCCCAGAAGATGAAGGTGGAGAGGAAGAACGCCATCAGGCCTACCCTTGCCGGGAGGTTCCACCTGCGGGCAGGGTCGGTCCAGTCCATGGCCCAAGTTGAGGGGTGGGAGGGATATCAAATTTCCGGCCCCGGCGGCCCACCGGTGTCGGGCACGGACAGGGGGAAGGACAAGTATATTATGCCGCTACCCCATCTCCTGCTCCCGAATGGAATCGAGCGGCGCAACACTCGAACTCCAAGACGGGACCAGCTTCTCGGGCGAGGCCTTCGGAGACTTCAAACCCACTGCGGGCGAGGTGGTCTTCAACACCGGCATGGTGGGGTACCCCGAGAGCCTGACGGACCCCTCCTATTGCGGTCAGATCCTGGTGCTCACCTATCCGCTGATAGGCAACTACGGCGTGCCCCCCGCGGGGAACGACGCCCTGGGTCTGCCCGAGCACTTCGAGAGCGACAGGATACAGGTGGCGGGCCTGGTGGTGGCAAACCTCTCCCGGGACTACTCGCACCACGCGGCGACGCGCTCGTTGCACGATTGGCTCGCGGAGGAGGGTGTCCCCGGGCTCACGGGCGTGGACACCCGGCACATCACCAAGCGGCTCCGGGCCAGGGGGGTCATGCCCGGCCGTCTGGTCGACGGCACGGGCACCGTGGACTTCGAGGACCCGAACACCCGGGAGCTGGCGGGGGAGGTGTGCTCCACCAAGGCCCGGGTCTACAACGAGGGCGGGGGCCCGAGGGTCGCGGTCATCGATGCAGGCGTGAAGGCCAACATCCTAAGGTCCATCGCGGCCCGGGGCTTCGAGGTCGCCCGGGTGCCCTACTCGATGGACCCCATGGAGCTGGAGCCCGCCGCCGTGGTGGCAGGGAACGGGCCCGGTGACCCGGAGATGTACCCCAAGGCCGTGGATTCGGTCCGCGCCGCCCTGGAGTCGGACATCCCGGTGATGGGCATCTGCCTGGGCAACCAGCTCATGGGCCTGGCCGCCGGGGGCCGCACCTTCAAGCTCACCTACGGCCACCGTAGCCAGAACCAGCCCGCCCTGGAGGTGGGGACCGACCGGTGCTACATCACCTCCCAGAACCACGGATACGTGGTGGACGTGGACAGCCTGCCCGGCGAGTGGGACGTGTGGTTCACCAACGCCAACGACGGCAGCTGCGAGGGCATCCGACGCGAGGACGGGCTCGCGTGGGCGGTGCAGTTCCACCCGGAGGCGACTCCGGGCCCAACCGACACCGCCTTCCTGTTCGACCGCTTCGCCGACCTGATCAAGGGGAGGGGGTCCAAGTGACCCGGCACCAACACCCCAAGAAGGTGCTGGTCCTGGGCTCGGGACCCCTCCGCATAGGCCAGGCGGGGGAGTTCGACTACTCGGGGACCCAGTCCCTGAAGGCCCTCAAGGAGGAGGGCATCGAGACGGTCCTGATCAACCCCAACATCGCCACCATCCAGACCTCGGAGGGCGTGGCGGACCGGGTGTACTTCCTGCCCGTCACCCCCGACTTCGTGGCCCGGGTCATAGCCCGGGAGCAGCCCGACGCCATCCTCCTCTCCTTCGGGGGCCAGACCGCCCTCAACTGCGGCGTGGCCCTGTTCCGGGACGGCACCCTGGGCGAGCACGGGGTCCAGGTGCTGGGAACGCCCGTGAAGAGCATCGAGGACACCGAGGACCGGGAATTGTTCTGCGACCGGCTGGAGGAGATCGGCGTCCCCGTGCCCGCCAGCATCCCGGTGACCTCCGTGGGGGCGGCCCTCAAGGCCGCCGAGGACATCGGCTACCCCATCATGGCCCGGGCCGCCTTCGCCCTGGGCGGGAGGGGGAGCGGCGTCGCCGCCGACGAGGCTGAGCTCCGTGAGATCGCCCGCCGGGCGCTGGCCGCCTCGGGCCAGCTCCTCATCGAGGAGTACCTGGGCGGCTGGAAGGAGGTCGAGTACGAGGTGGTCCGCGACGGGGCCGACAACTGCATCACCGTGTGCAACATGGAGAACGTCGACCCCATGGGCATCCACACCGGCGAGAGCATCGTCGTCGCCCCCTCCCAGACGCTGTCCGACGAGGAGTACCACGGGCTGCGGGAGGCCTCCATCAAGGTGGTCCGTCACCTGGGCATCGTGGGGGAGTGCAACGTCCAGTACGCCCTGGACCCGAACTCCACCGAGTTCCGGGTCATCGAGGTGAACGCCCGCCTCTCCCGCAGCTCGGCCCTGGCCTCCAAGGCCACCGGGTACCCACTGGCCTACATCGCCACCAAGCTGGCCCTGGGGTACACCCTGCCCGAGCTCCCCAACTCGGTCACCCAGCGCACGTCCGCCTGCTTCGAGCCAGCCCTGGACTACCTGGTGGTGAAGGTCCCCAGGTGGGACCTGCAGAAGTTCCCCCAGGTGTCCAAGAAGATAGGCTCCGAGATGAAGTCCGTGGGCGAGGTGATGGCCATCGGCCGCAACTTCGAGGAGGCCCTCCAGAAGGCCCTCCGAATGCTCCAGGTGGGCATCCACGGCCTGGTGGCCAACGACGGGAAGCCGGCGGAGGTGGACGCCCGGGCGGAGAGCGCCACGCCCACGGACCAGCGCATCCTCCACGTGGCCCAGGCCATGGAGGAGGGCGCCACCGTGGAGGAGCTCTGGAAGAGCACCGCCATCGACCGCTGGTTCTTGGAGCGCATCAGGGCGGTCACCGACTTCGGCCTGCACCTGGCGGGGGGGGCGGCCCTGGACAGCTCCACGCTGCGCAGGGCTAAGCTCCTCGGCTTCTCCGACCACCAGATCGGCAAGCTGACGGGGCGGACGGAGGCGGACGTCCGGGGGCTGCGCAAGACCCTGGGCGTCACCCCGGTGGTGAGGCAGATCGACACCCTGGCGGGGGAGTTCCCCGCCCGCACCAACTACCTGTACCTCACCTACGACGGGGACGTCCACGACGTGGTCTTCCCCAGGCGGAGGGCCGTGATGGTGCTGGGCTCGGGTGCCTACCGCATCGGCTCATCCGTCGAGTTCGACTGGTGCGGCGTCAAGGCGGTGCAGACGGCCCGGGCCTGCGGCTACGAGACCATCATGGTGAACTGCAACCCCGAGACGGTCTCCACCGACTTCGACATCTGCGACCGCCTTTACTTCGACGAGCTGTCCTTCGAGCGGGTGCAGGACGTCCACGACCTGGAGAACCCCGAGGGCGTCATCATCTCCTTCGGGGGGCAGATACCCAACAACCTGGCGGGCCGCCTCCACGGCGCCGGCGTCCGGGTCCTGGGGACCCACCCCGACGACGTGGACAGGGCCGAGGACCGGCACCGCTTCTCCGCCCTGTTGGACCGCCTGGGCGTGGACCAGCCGCCGTGGACCGAGGCCAGCTCCGTGGAGGGGGCATTCGCATTCGCCAACCAGGTGGGCTACCCCGTGCTGGTGCGCCCCTCCTACGTGCTCTCGGGCGCCGCCATGTCGGTGGCCTTCAACGACAACGACCTGGACTACTGCCTCCGGAGGGCGGCGAAGGTGGCGGAGGACCATCCGGTGGTGGTCTCCAAGTACTTCGAGAACTCCAAGGAGGTGGAGATCGACGCCGTCGCCAGGGAGGGGCGCCTCCTGGCCTGGGCGGTGGTGGAGCACGTGGAGAACGCGGGGGTGCACTCGGGGGACGCCACCATGGTGCTGCCGCCCCAGCGGACCTACCTGGAGACGGTGCGCCGCGTCAAGACCATCGGCAGGGAGGTGGCCAGGGCGCTGCGTGTGTCGGGGCCCATTAACCTCCAGTTCCTGGCCCGGGACAACCGGGTGATGGTAATCGAGTGCAACCTGAGGGCGTCCCGGTCGGTGCCCTTCGTGAGCAAGACGCTGAAGGTGGACTTCGTGGACCTGGCGACCAGGGTAATGATGGGCGAGGAGGTGCCCGCGCTCCAGCCCTCGGCGCTGGAGCTGGACTACGTGGGCGTGAAGGCCCCACAGTTCTCGTACTCCCGCCTGGCGGGTACGGACCCGCTGCCATCTGTGGAGATGGCCTCCACCGGGGAGGTTGGCTGCTTCGGGGAGGACCTGGACGCGGCGCTCCTCAAGTCGCTGCTGGCGGTGGACTTCGTCATACCGAGGAAGGGGGTGCTCATCACCATCTCGGGCGACGACAACCGGTACAAGCTCCTAGAGGAGGTCAAGAAGCTGGCCACGGGGAACATGCCCCTGTACGCCACCGAGCACACCTGGGAGTTCTACAAGCTCCACGGCCTGGAGCTGGAGAAGGTCTTCAAGATCCACGAGGACGGGGAGCCCAACGTGAGCACCCTGATGGCCCACGGGGCCTTCGACCTGGTGGTGTCGATACCCTCCGGCTACGCACGCACCCTGGACGACGCGGCGGCGGCGGTGCGCCGGGAGGCCGCCAGGTTCTCCGTGCCCCTCATCGCCAACATCCAGCTGGCGAGGGCCTTCATCTCGGCCTCCATCAACAGGACCGAGAACGACCTATACGTGAAGGCCTGGGACGAGTACATCTGAGCAGATACAGGGATATTCGCCCTGTTATCGCGCAATCTATTTGTATCGCTCACTGGCTCCATGGGGCGGGTGAGGAGGATGCAGGAGGCATCGGGTTCGCTAAGATGGGTGCTCTTCGTTCTCGTGATCGCGTCGGGGGCGGCGCTGCTGGCCGCTACCGGGGCCGAGGGCGCCCTGGACGCTGTCCAACTGTGGAACGAGGACTTCTCCGAAGAGGCAAAGGTGGTGAGGGACGGGGCGGTCGTCGGGATAACCGCCACGGACATGACCACCACCGGCGGTACCAGGAACGCAACCGTTTCCGACCCCACGAATCCGGGGGACAGCATCAACGTGACGCTGTACGACGACGGAACCCACGGCGACGCCACCGCCAACGACGGGATATACACGGGGAGCTTCACCGTGGGCAACGATGGCGGGACCTCGGGCTCGAACACCAGCCAGGACCAGGGTCTCATCGACATCGCCGAGGGGGACGCGGTCTCGGTGTACGTCGACCTGGACGGGGACGGTAGCTACAGCCAGGTGACGATGAGCACCGACTACACCGGACCGGGGATGGCCACCCCCTTCGAGGGAGGGTACGTCTCGGGAGACCTCATCATCACCATTACCATCATCATCGAGGGCGAGGCGGAGCTGGACCCAGGCTCTGTGGTGTACTCTGTCGATTCTGGTCCCTCGGTGGCCTTCGTGATGATAGCCCCCGACACCTACCAGGCGACCATCGACAGCACGCTCCTCACCGACGGTCTGCACACCGTCACGACGCTGTCCGCCGACGAGGCGGGGAACGTCGGCACCGAGACGTTCGAGATCATCGTGGACAACACGGTGCCCGACATCGAGTACGTGTGCACCACCATCGCACCCAACGGTGACGTGCTCATCGATACCCAGGTGAGCGACCTCCATCTGGACACGGACACGGTCCGGTGGAACTGGGACGACGGTGAATGGGTGTATCCCATGGTCCCTGGAAACGACATACTCTTCATCGTGACCATCCCCTACGACGACATAGTCCCAGGGGAGCACGGGACGACGGTGATCGCCGAGGACCTGGCCGGGAACTCGATGACACTGATCACCAGGTGGATACTCCCAGAGCAGGACTTCAAATACCTGGTCGTGGACCCCATCGTCATCGACCCTAGCCAGTTCATGGGCTGCGAGACGGTGGCAATACCCTTGGACCTTGTGAACGAGGGGGAGGTACCGCTGGACCTGGAGGTCGACCTGGTCGTGGACGAACTGATGATGGAGACCATGCAGCTGCGGGTGCTCGCGAACACGCCCGATACCGTCTGGATCAACTGGACGGACTTCATCCCTGGCATACTCTACGACGTCGACATCGTCATCACCCATCTCAACGACACACCTGGCGGGGACCCCGAGCTGAGGATAGACGTCGTGGACCCCTTCGGGAACAACCTGCTCATCCCGCCCGAACCCTTCAAGATCCTCATGGTCCCCACCATCGATCCCAGTCAAGCCAAGGCAGGCAACGACATCACGGTCACCCCCGTCATCGCGAACTGGGAGAACTACACCAAGAAGGCCTTCGTGCACCTGGTGGTAGATGGCGTCGTCGTCGACAACGTGACGGTCGACATACCACCCATGTCGAACCACTCCGTCGAGCTCTGGTGGAACAACCCCGAGCAGGGGGACCACGAGGTCGAGGTCCGGGTGTACCAACCCGGGTACTACGGGACCGAGGAACCGGTCGACACCTCCGTCGTCCGCATCGACGGGGGAGGTCCAATATACATCGATTGGCCCGATTCCTTCAAGATCCTCCAGACGCCTCCCATCGACGACTCGAAGATCAAGTCCGGTGAGAACGTCAAGGTCGATACGGTCATCGGCAACTTCGAGGAGCGACCCAGGAACGCCGTCGTCCAGCTGGTGGTCGACGGCTTCGTCGTGGACACCGTCAACACGGAGATCCCCCCGTTGACCAACAAGACCGTCCAGCTGGACTGGAACATGGTCCCTGAGGGGAACCACGTGGTCGAGATCCGGGTGCTCGACCCCGAGTACAGCACCACGACCCCCGTGCACTCGAGTTCCGTCCAGAGCACCTCGGGTGGACCCATCCACATCGAGCAGTCCGACACCGTCAAGGAGGACGATACCGGGCCAATCCAGGGGCCGCTGGGCATCCTCAACCCCCTGTACGACTGGTTCCCCTTCTACCACGTCCCGGGTGAGTGGCAACCCTGGTTCCTCCCCCTGGTCCTGGTGGGCGTCATCCTGGGCATAGGAATCATAGGCTTCGGCCGCAGGAAGAAGAAGCCGGAGGAGCCAGATATGCCCGACACCGAGCTCAAGGCCGTGGAGATGCCCCCCGTCACCGGGGACGGCCCGCCGAAGACCTCCGAGCCCGCGGTGCCGGTCTCGCTGACCTCCACCGACACGGGGGACACCGAGGGGACCGTCGTCAGGCCCCCGGACAAGCCACCGGCCTCGACGCCACCACCGGTGGTGCCGCCCATCGCGTCGACCACCTCGGATGACGACAAGGGCGAGCCTTGCGTGGACATCATCAAGTCACATACCCGGGCCCGAAAGGACGTCTCGGACGCCCAGGCGTCGGCCAGCGACGCGAAGAAGGAGGAGAGCGATGCCAAGGACAAGGCGCAGTCCGCAGACCGGACGGCCCGCGACGCGGAGCGCGAGGCGCGGGAGGCCCAGAAGGAGTGTGACGACGCCAAGAGGGAGTACGAGGGCCACGGGGCTGAGGAGGCCGAGAAGGAGGCCAAGGAGGCAGAGGACCGGCTCAAGGGGATGGAGGACCGGCTCAAGGACCTGGAGGGGGACAAGCCCGAGATCGATGGGGTCTCTTGGGAGCCGAAGCCGGGCTACACCCACGGAGGGGTCGGCTTCGGCTCGATGTTGAGCGTGAGCCATGTCTACTACAGGGACGACCAGGCGGAGATCGACCTCAACAGGGAGCTGAAGAGACGCTACAAGGAGTACAAGGACACCAAGAAGGACCTGGATAGGGCGAGGGACAAGGCGAAGGTGGAACGCAGGGAGGCTGACGAGGCCGCCGAGAGGGCGAAGAGGTCCAAGGAGCGGATGGACGAGGCCTGTCGCAAGGCCAAGGAGGCCAAGGAGAAAGCGGACAGGCTGCGTGGGGCAGCGAACGACGCCCAGGAGAACGCGACCGCGATGGGGGCAGAGGTACAGGCGGCCAACGAGGCCGTCGACGCCGAGCAGGCGGAGGTCGACGAGGACCAGAAGCAGGTTGAAGATTGTCAGGATTGCCTGGACGAGGTCCGAAGGACCAAGGCCCGCATCGAGGAGCTGAAGGAACGCTACCAGAACCTGAAGGGGGGTTCCGCCCTCAAGGGGCCAAAGGGGAGACACTCCCGTCTGGACGGCCAAGGTGCCTGGGACGATTATTGGGACAGCTTCAAGCGACTCCGTGACAACGCCAAGGCGCTGGCCGAGATCAAGGGCTTCACCGAGGCCGACCTCCCCGATGAGTTCAAGGGCCTCTGGGACTGGGGCGGGGGAAGGGATGAGACGGTGGACTACTGGGTGGCAGCCTCGGGCACCTACGCGGGCATGAGGGCCGAGGACTACGTGAAGAACCCGATACCCACTGATACCATAAAGGCCGTTGGCGGTCTGTACATCTACTTCCAGGCCAGGCTGGACCCCGAGATGTCCGACGGAAGGACCACCCTGTGGGAGCACCTGGAGCCCAAGGACGCCCTCGAGGCGGAGCTGTCCTTCAAGAGGTTCTCCCGTACGATGCGCAACGGCATCAGAGGCTTCGAGAAGCTGTACAAGCTGGCGGAGCTGGACGCTGAGATCGGAGAGGCGTTGGAGAAGTGGAAGGACTGCCTGGACGACCTCCCCGAGGCACCAGAGACCCCAGAGGTGGACAGGGACAAGCTATGCTACAAGCAGTGCCTGGACAAGCTGAAGGAGCTCAAGGAGGCAGAGAGGAAGATGCGCGATCTGGTCCGGAGGGCGAAGGATTGCGAGCCCGGCGGGCTGGACAACAAGCTCCAGGAGGCAAACAAGCTGAAGGGCCAGCTGGACCGGATGGGGGATTTCATGGACAGGACCTCCAAGGGTCTAGAGGATTACCGGAAGGCGATGAAGGCCAGCAGCAGCTGCTACATCTCGACCGCAGCCTATGGGAGCCACCTGGTCCCCGAGCTGGACACCCTGCGCGGCTTCCGCGACCGGGTGCTCCTACCGAGGCCAGCGGGGAGGATGCTGGTCGACCACTACTACCGGACCGCGCCCGCCATAGCCGAAAGGCTCGAGGCCAGCGAAAGAGACAGGGATGCGGTCCGGGGCACCGTTGGCCTGGCCGCGCGTCTCGTGGATGCCCGCGAGGGGAGGGGCAAGGTAGCCGGCGCCCTCCTGTCCATGGTGACCGTCGGGGTCTACGTGGTCGGGAGCCTTCAGGCCTGGCTGCTTACCAGACGCCCATGAGCCACGCCCAGTCAGTGGATTATTTATAATCCCAGATACAATCCGTTCCCGAGGAGGAGGCCGTTCGAGCCTTCCCTCCTGAAGGGAGGATGACGATATGGATGGACTGAGGGGTCTAGCCCTTCTTCTGCTGGTCGCCATGGGCGTCCTGCTGGTCGTTGGCGTGAGCGCGGAGGATGCGGAGGGTGCCACCATCACGGTGCCCGACGACCACCCCACGATCCAAGAGGCGATCGACAACGCCCAGGACTGGGACACGATACTCATCAAGGACGGGACGTACATGGGGGACGTAGTGGTATGGAGGCCACTGGAAATCAGGGGGGAGAGCCGTGACGGGACCAGGGTCCACGTCGAGTTCGGGTTCGCCCTCCTCGTGGTCTCCAACCGGGTGACCATCACGAACCTGACTATCAACAACTCCTCGGACTGGGAGTTCGCCTTCATCCACCAGGGCTCCGCCGGCGTGGTCGAGAACGTGGTGGTGGAGAACAGCGGCAGCGGTATCTGGGTCAACAGGGCTCATAAAAACGTCTTCCGCAACTTGATCAGCAGGGACAACCACGAGTCGGGCATCTACCTGGACGAAGCGGGTGACAACCTGTTCGAGAACGTGGTGTCCACCGGCAACGGCTTCGACGGGGGCAGGGACGTCTGGGGGAACGACAACACCTTCGTCTCCTGCACCTTCAGCAACAACCGGGGACATGGTTTCTCCACCTACAAGGGTCCGACGGGGGTGCTGACGGTGGGCCTGACCCTCAAGGGATGCACCATGAGCAACAACAGCCAGAACGGATGCGACCTCTACTTCTCCGACCACATGACCGTCGAGGGATGCCTCGTCGAGGACAACGCCTGGACCGGTATCAGGGTCGACACGTGCAATGACACCGTCCTGCGCGGTAACGTGGTCAGCAACTTCACCCGCCTGGGCATAGCCTACGTGGGAAGGGACCTGGCGGAGGGCTGCCTGATAGAGGGCAACAGGGTCGAGGACACTGAGACCTCATGGTCGGTCATCATGGCCCGCGATTCCCGTGACTGTATCATCAGGGACAACAGGGTGACGAGCCCCTCCACCCCGATGTCCATCTATTCGATGAACGACACCGAGGTCATCGACAACGTGCTCACCAGCAACAACGATAACGCCTCCCGCATAACAGCGGGTCTCCGGGTAGGCAAGCCCTTCGGACGGGGCGACGACTGCTTCAACGTGAACGTCACTGGCTGCACCGTGACGGGGTACACCACCGGTATCGTCCTCAACGGAGGGAGCCGGGTGTTCATCCGGGGCTGTACCGTATCCGACTGCGACGGTGACGGGATCTGGCTCGACGTGAACGAGCACATCGACATGCCGATGGCAGGGGGCAGTATCGAGGACTGCACGCTGGTCGGTTGCGGTATCTACATCGAGGGGATGACCGGCTCGACCGTTGAGGGCAATTCCATCGATGGTGCCGTGGACGGGATCTTCCTGAACGCGACCCAATTGCCCATCAAGGACAACGTGTTCCGAGAAAACCTGATCGTGGACTGCACCGGCTGGGGTCTGCGGTTCAACATGACCAACGGCACGAACCGGTTCTTCCTCAACACCCTGACCGGCAACACCAGGCACTCCACCGCCGCCATCGACGGGGATGTCTTCGACGACGGGTCGACCTACGGCAACTACTGGGGCGACTACGAGGAGAGGTACCCCGACGCCACCGCGGTGGGCCGGGTCTGGGACACGCCCTACGCGGTGGGCGAAGGTACGGTGACGGACATGTTCCCCCTGGCCTATGCCTACGACACCATCGACCCCGTCGCGGACGCTGGTGAGCAGCAGGGCGGGGACGCGGGCTCCACCTACCTTCTCAACGGCACTGGCTCTCGGGACAACGGCGTCATCGTCAGGTACACCTGGACCTTCACCTACGCCAACACCCCCGTGGAGCTGGAGGGCGAGACCGCCCTCTTCCCGTTCCTGCTCATCGGCTCTTACGAGATAACGCTGGAGGTGGAGGACGCCTGGGGGAACACCGACACCAACACCACCATGGTCCACATCACCGACCTGACCGAACCCTCCGCCGACGCGGGGGAGGACGTGGAGGCGGGGATGGGTGACGCGTTCTCCCTCAACGGGTCCGCCTCCTCCGACAACGGCATCATCGTCTCTTGGGAGTGGCACATCGACCCCAACGGCCTGGACCGGGTCCTGGAAGGGGTGACCGCCACCTTCGCCATCGAGGAGGCCGGGGAGTACCCGGTGGTGCTCCGCGTAACCGACGAGGCGGGAAACTGGGACATCGACGACATGGTGGTGACCGTCCTGGACACCGAGGCCCCCGTCGCCGACGCTGGTCGCGACTTTGCCGCCGACCAGTGGTCCACCGTCACCCTCTCTGGCATATGGTCCACCGACAACGTGGGCGTCTGGTCATGGACCTGGACCTTCACCGAGGACGGCCAGGTCGTCATCGAGGTGGGGGAGAACGTGGAGCGGGAGTTCCCTATCGCGGGCACCTACTCGATCATGCTGAACGTCTCCGACAGGGCGGGGAACTGGGACCTGGACGAGGTGGTGCTCACCGTCCGCGACACCGAGTCGCCCGTGGCGGACGCGGGCGCTGACATCAGGGTCTACCAGGGCTCGCTGGTGACCCTCGATGGCACCGGGTCCACGGACAACGTGATGGTCGCCCTCTTCGTCTGGCGCTTCGCCGAGGGCTCGCTCCTCAAGGACCTTTACGGGGTCGCGCCCTCCTATACCTTCGACGTCCCGGGGGAGTACGAGGTGGAGCTGCAGGCCTGGGACGAGGCGGGCAACATCGGGGTCGACTGGGTCATCGTCACCGTCAACCCAATCGAGACCCACAGGGAGTGGGTCCTGGGTCCCTTCAGGGAAGCTGACGGCGCCCTGGGCGGCGTGCGAGTGGAGGTCACCCTCTCCGGGACCTCCTACGTCGAATATACCGACGACGGCGGGATCGCCGAGTTCCTGGTCGCTGTCGACGACCTGGTCTCGCCGGCCACCGTCCTTGCCGAGAAGGAGGGTTGGCATAGATTGGAGTTCGACCTGGCCCTGGATGACGGCGGAGACCCCACGGGCACCATCCCCACGATGGAACGGAAGGTTGACGGAGGCGGGCAGAACGACGTGGAGGAGGAGATCGACTGGCTCGCCTGGGGACTGGTGATAGTGCTCATCATTGCTTTCGCTGGGACGTTGCTGTACCTGTCTGACGCCGCCAAGCGGGCGGATGAGGAGTAGGGTCTCAGAACTTGAGCATCGCCTCTTCCAGCTGGGCCTGGGCTGTCGGTGAGTACCACATGTCCACGAACTCCCTCCGCTTCTCCTCCATGCGTGCCTCGATGGCGGCGACCACGGGGTCGGTGCGGAGTCGCTTGATGGTCGCGAACGCCTCCAGGGGTGAAGCCGCCAAGGAGGTGGCCAGCTCCCTGGCTATGAAAAGGACCTGGTCCGGAGGTACCACCTCGTCCACCAGGCCCATGGCAAGGAGCTCGGAGGGCTCGTAGAAGTCGCCCACCTCCATCACGTCCCTGGCGGTGCGGGCGCCCACCAGGTCCCTGAGCATCAGCGCCGCCGGGTAGGGCACCGTGACGCCCAGACGCACCTCGTTGAGGCCCATCACCGCCCGGCCCGAGGTCATGATGCGGTGGTCCCCGGCCAGGGCCAGGATGGCGCCGCCCGCGGTGGCGTGGCCCCGGAGGGCCATGACGGTGGGCTTCGGCAGCGAGTAGAGGTCGATGCACAGCTGGTCGAAGTACTTTGCGAACTCGGCGAAGTGCTCCTTCTCGTACTCGATGAGCTCCGGTATGTCCAGGCCGATGGAGAAGAAGCGGTCGCTCTCCGAGGTCACCATCACCGCGTGGATCTCCGGGTCGTCCCGGGCCTGCTTGACCTTGGCCCACAGGTCGTTGACCAGCTGCATCCCGATGGCGTTGGTGACGCTCTTCGCCAGCCGGATTATGCCCACGCTACCCTCGGTGTGGAGCCACACCTGTTCCATGTCCCCCGACCCCCTCTGTCGTGTGCTCAGGTCGGCGGGTGGGCCTCGTAGCCCGCGTCCTTGACGGCCTGGACCATGGCGTCCATGTCCACGTCGCCCTCGGTGGTGACGATGGCCAGGTCCTTCTCGTGGTCGGCCTTGGCCTCCTTGACGCCGGGGACCTTCTCCAGCGCCATCTTGACGCGCATCTCGCAGTGACCGCAGCTCATACCGGTGACCTTCAGGTCAGTGGTCTTCTTGTCCTTTCCGAAGAGAGCCATGTGAGTTCGCCTCCTGGTTCTGTCATCGGCTAAGGGTAGGGGAGATATATAATTCTCTCCGGAGTGGGCTGGCGGGGAGAGGGAGGATGAGGGGGTCCGCGGGGACTGGAGAGACGCGGACCCCCTCGTGTTAGCGTTCTAGTTGCCGTACTTCNNCAGGATGAAGCGCTCCTCCAGCTTGGCCAGTAGGTCGTCCTTGCTGGAAGTCTTGGCCGTCTCCTTGGGCCTGGCCCCGTGCTCCTTCAGGAACGAGGACGGGTCTCCGGTGTCGGAGTAGTACCAGTGCCCCTCTATGAGGGTCACCTCCCTGTCGCCCTCCACCGTCTTCTTCTCGCCGGTGGCGAGGGCGGCGGCCAGCTCGTTCCAGTCCCTGTCCTTCAGGGCAGCGGATGGTATGCCGTAGGGTAGCTGGCCGATGGTGGTCGCGTACTTGCGCTTCATGTTGTCCAACTTGAGCTGCTCGGTCTCCTCATCGGTCTGGCCGTTCCCGTTGTTGTGACCGTTGGTGGCGATGTCGGCGAAGAGGGCCTCGATCTCTGCGGGAGCCTCGTTGGTGACGGTCGCCTGCATCGAGAGCTGGGTGTCGGGCACTCCAGCGTTGGTCACGTCGATCCCGTTGAGGTCCTCGGTCTCCACCCACTCGCTGCCATCGTCGTCCTCGGTATCGCCGTTCTTCGACTCCTCCAGCGTGTCGGCGGCCTCCTTTGCCATGTCGGCGATGGCCTGGAGGGCCTCCCGCTCGTCCATCTCCGACTCGTCCTCCTCGTCCTCCTCGACCGTCCTCCGGCGGGAGATGACCAGGAAGCCTCCGGCCCCTGCGACGACCAGGGCGACGATCAGGGCGGCGATGATGCCGGTGATGCCTAATCCGCCGTCCTGGGGGTCATCGTCGGGGTCGTCGTCGGGACCCGGACCTGGGCCAGGACCGGTGTTGTCGTTGGCGATGACCTTGACGGTGAGGGTGTCGACCTTCTGGAACTCGCCGTCGGTGACGGTCACCGTTATCACGTGCTCGCCCAGCTCGGCGAGGGCGAGGGTGAGGGTGTTGCCGTATCCCAGCAGGCCCTCGATGGAGGAGGTCCAGGTGTAGTTGAGCACCTGGCCGTAGGGCGTGTCGGGGTCGTAGCAGACGCAGGTCACGTAGAAGGTCTTGTTCGCCTTGATCTCGTCCCCGTCGCCAGGGTTGGTGATCCTGGGGTCGTCCATGGGGTCGTTCTCGTTCACCACTTCGATGATCAGGTTCAACCTAACCTTCACCGTGGGGGACACCACGTCGTGGACCGTCAGGGCGAACCTGAGGGTGCCGACGGCGTCGTTGTCGGGGGTGAAGGTGATGATGCCCGTCACACCGTCCACCACCGCACCGGTGGTGTTGATGTCGTAGACCAGCTCGTGGCCCTCCACGTCCACCACCGTGGGCGTGATGGTCAGGGTGTTGCCCTGTCCGATGGTGAACTTCACCGGGTCCGAATGGATGGGCTCGTCGTTGAGGGCGACGATCTCCGGGGCGTCGTTGATGGGATGGACGGTCACCGTGACCGTCTGGGACGTCTGGAGCTCGCCGTCGGAGCAAACGAAGGTTATGTTCTCCTCACCGTTCCAGTTCGCCTCGGGGACCATGGTGACCATGCCCGTCCCGGGGTCTATGGTCACCGTGATGTGGACGGGGACGGGGTCCACGGACCAGGTGATGGTGTCGCCATCGGGGTCCTCGAAGGCCTGGGACAGGTCGAGCCATTCCGAGNNCCATTGGTGCCGCGTTCTGGATGATGCGTGAGACGGAGGCCACCGGTCCCTCGTCCTCGCCGTCGTAGGCGCATACCTCCACCGTCCAGTTCTCGCCCCTCAGGGTGTTGGAGGGGGGAACCACGTCACCGGTGAGATCGGGGACCAGGACTCCGTCCCTGTACCACCTGTAGTGGTAGGTCAGGGGGAAGTTCTCCGGGTCGGTGGCGGCGTGGATCACCTCTATCCGCAGGGCCGACGTGGTGACGGGCCGGGCCGGGGTCATCTGGACCGCCGGAAGGGTCGGGGGCCTGTTCATTACCTCCAGGTCCGCTTCTCCCGGGATGTAACCAGACCACCTGCCGTCGCTGTCGGTCACGTTGACCCGGAACTCGTAGGTCCCGACCTCCAGCTTCGCGGGGGCCTTGAAGGTGCACGTCCACACGCCGTCGGTGCACTTGGGGGTGGTGAGCAGGTTGTCGTCCCAACCCTCGGTCCCCACCAGCCGGTGCTCCAGCCTGACTTCCAGCTGGTCGACGGGAGTGTACTCGTCCATGACGGTGAGGTTGATGGTCGTCTGGGTGGTCCTGTAGATGGCCTCGTCGCCCAGGTCGATCGCCTCGACCACGGGGGGCAGGCGGACCCGCTTCGACCAGTTCATCCAGAGGTTGTCCACCTGGACGTCGCCTGGGCTGGCAAGGGCCCCGAAGGTGATCATCACGCGGACCGAGGTGTGCTCCCGGAACGAGAACTCGTCCCGGAGGGACCACTGCTGGGAGCCGTCCTGCAGGGCCCTTCTCGCCAGCACCTCCCAGGTGTCGGCATCCACTATCTGGACGGTGCCGGTCCTGGAGCCCTCCATGCTGACGGTGTACAGGAAGGTCTCGAAGGCGCCCGTGTCCGTCGGGTCCACCGGTGTTATCGCCTTCGACAGGTAGCCGGCGGTGTCGGTCCGCACCAAGCGGCCGGCGACCACGTCGGTGGCGCCGGTGGTGGGGACCTCCATGTCGGGTGCCCCGGACCAGCCGGACGCTCCTCCCAGGAACACCAGGGAGGGGATCGCGTACGAGCCGGCATACTCCAGGCATGAGAAGACCAGGTCCAGCCTGCCGGTCCCGTCCAGGTCGGCCACCGCCACGCCGCTGGCGCCCTTCGTCGGGAGCCTGACGTCGGGGGCTGACCCGAAGGAGCCTCCGTGGTTCAGGTAGACGAAGGAGTCGACGGAGGAGTTCTGGCTGTTGTCCATGCCGTTGGCGAAGACCAGGTCCAGGTCACCGTCGCCGTCCAGGTCGGCCTTCGTCACGTCCTGGGCCCCCAGGGTGGGCAGGGGGGTCGGGTCGGTCCCGAAGCCTCCCAGGGCCTGTCCCCAGTAGACGTAGGAGTCGATCTCGGCGAAGCCGCCCGAGAAGCTGTTGGCGAACACCAGGTCGACTCTGCCGTCCCCGTCCAGGTCGCCGGCGGCGACGGCGGTCGCCCCCTTGGTGGGTAGGCGATCGTCGGGTGAGCTGGAGAAGACGCCGTCCGTCTGGTAGAACACCATGCTGTCGGTGGCGGTGGAGGCCGCCTTGAAGCAGGCGAAGGCCAGGTCCAGGTCGCCGTCGCCGTCCAGGTCGGCCGAGGTCACTCCGGTGGCGCCGGTGGTCTCGAACTCGGCGTCGGGCTCGTCGGACCATCCCTCGGTGGAACCCCAGTAGATGGTGCTGTTGACCCTGTGGGTCGTCCCGTCGTACTCCTGGGCGAACACCACGTCCATGTGCCCGTCGCCGTCCAGGTCCTCCAGGAGGACGTCGGAGGCCCCCACGGTGGCGAAGGTGTGGTCGGGGGAGGTCCGCCAGCCGACGGGGGTGCCCATGAACAGGGGGCTGCTGGACATGTAGTTGTTGTCGGAGGTCTGACGGGTCGCGAACACCAGGTCGGAGTAGCCGTTGCCGTTGATGTCCGCGGTGGCCACCGCCGACGCCCCGGAGGTGGGGAAGCTGATGTTTGTCGGACCGGTGGTCATGATGCTCCGGCTGTTGTACCCCTCGCCGTCACGGAGGGATGAGAAGAGGAGGTTGAGGTCCCCGGAGGTCGCGGGGCCGGCGGTCAGGCCACCTTCTACGATGTCGGCGCCCATCAGCCTGGCGGTCTTGGAGGGGCCGAAGAACTGCTCGCGCCAGGTGCCCAGGTCCTGCCATCGCACCCTCATGCGGTCGATGACCGGGGAGGTGGTGTTGAGGTCGCTCTCCAGCCAGAGCTCCACCTTGATGGACATGGCTGGCACACCGGAGAGGTCCAGGTCCAGGGCGGACACGTCCTCCAGGCCGGAGATGGGCACGCCGGTGCCGTCCATGACGGTGACGGTCACCGAGGTGTTTGGGGGAGTGGAGCCCTCCAGCACCAGGGTGTCCCACATCTTGCTGGCGGGGCGGTGGATCTCCTGGGTGACCAGGCGGCCGGAGAACTTCCTGTTGGAGGTCTTGGCCCCGGCGGCCACGGCCACCGAGTAGGGGTGGTCGACACCGTTCTTGGTGATGTCCGCGGTGATGTCGAACTCGTTGTCGCCACCATAGTAGATGCGCATCTGGCTGTTGAACCCGGCGATAAGGTCGTTGTAGCCGTCGGCGTTGACGTCCACCACGGCCAGGGCGTAGATGTAGTTGGTACCGGTGGGGATCTTGATGGGGTCGTCGTCGTCCCAGCCCTCCGAGGTGCCGTTGAAGACGAAGATGTACCTGGTGGAGCCCTCCAGGCCCATGGCTACGATGTCCTTGTACCCGTCGTTGTTCAGGTCGCCGCTGCAGACCGTGAAGGTCGCGGAGGTGCCGCTGACGACGCTGGCGTCCACGGTGTTGTCCATGCCGCTGGCCGACCCAAGGTAGATGCGTATTTTGTGGTCGCCAGCGTCGTGGAGGATGATGGCGTCGTCGTAGCCGTCCTCGTTCAGGTCATCCACGAGGATCTTGTAGATGTAGCTGCTGGCGACGAAGATTATGTTGGCGGTGGTGTCGGGGCCATTCGGGCCTCCGAAGTAGGCACGGACGTTGTTCGTGGCGCCGAAGAGGATGTCGTCGTAGCCGTCGTCGTTGAAGTCGCCCACGTCCGCGGCGTAGTACTCCATGTCGGTGAAGGTAATATCGGGCTGGGAGTTGAACTGGCCGTTGTCGTTGAGGAATACCTGGGACGAGGTGGTCGAGGACTGATGGTAGCAGGCGAGGGCGATGTCGGTGTCGCCGTCACCGTCGAAGTCCCCCAGGCCGCTGCAGTATGCGCGGGTGGCAGAAAGGTCGGTGGTGTCGTCGATGCTCCAGGTCCCGTCACTCCGGCCCCAGTAGATCTGGGAGTCAGGGTTCTGGCTGTTGAACCATATGTTGCAGGCAACCAGGTCCAGGAAACCATCGCCGTTCAGGTCCGCCATCTTCACGTTGCGGGGACCCTTGGCGCTGATGTCGACCTTGTCGTCGTAGCCGGTCCTGTCGAAGTTGGCGTAGAAGGCGTTCATGGTGGAAGAGCCGCTGGTGTCGTACCTGTCGAACACGATGGTGGGGAAGGGACCGCTGGAGGAGCTGGCCTTGGTCGCCTTGCCGGCGGTGCCCTGGTGCTCCGTCAGGTCCAGCTCCAGGTTGCCGTCGGTCATGTTCAGGCCCCGGAAGGTGTCGATCCTGACCTGGGACACGAAGTCCTCCCGCCACTCGTCCATGGGGCAGAAGTAGACGGACCATCCGTAGATGGAGGGAACGTCGGCGCCGCTGGCGAAAAGGGTCGCCTGTATCCTGATACCCGGGTAGTCGACGGGCACCACGGCCTTGATTGAGGCTGCGGTCGCCTCCAAGTCCTTGTGGTTGGCGATGGTGGCGTTGGCGTACCCCACCTCAGTGGCCTCCGCCGAGGCGTCCAGGACGCTCAGCTCGACCCGGCTGTCGCCGGGGAGGTCCACGTCCATTACCACCAGGTCGTACCGGGCGTCGGTGGGGCAAGAGATGATGCCGCTGGCGATCCATCCCTCCGTGGTCCCGGCCTTCAGGGTCGCCCTGCCGTCCAGCACCTGGGTGCCAACGAGGCCCCCGGGAGGGATGTACACGTTGTCTATGTTGTCGAAGCCATCGGTCCAAGGTTCTGCATCCTCGACCGAGAAGGGGTAGAAGGTGTCGCCCAGACCACCGTGTGTCTGCTCACCTACACCGCTGAACCCCGATAGGGCCAGCAGCCCCACGAGGAAAAGCACAGCTAGCGCTCTTCTATACACTGATACCACTCCAGTCCCCGGTGCTCGACGGCCGGTCCGACACCGCCCTCCGCGGCCCTATGGAGGCGCGGGAGAAGGGGGCGATCCGGTACTGACCTCGGTCACCTCTGTGGAAAAAAACGGGACGAGTATATAAACCGATTATGGTGCGGTTTGTCACGACGCGGGGCCAGGGTCTCAGTTGAGACGGAACCAGCGCTTCCTGGTCCTGCTGTAGACGGTGAACCGCCCCTGCTTGTGGGCCTCGATGTAGCCCTCGTCGATGAGGGTCTTGAGGTGGTAGCCCACCAGGGTCCGCCCGATGCCCAGCTCGTCCACGATGGACTTCTGGTTGATGCCGGGGTTGGCGGTGATCATCTCCAATATCTGCTCCCTGGTCTCGTCAGGGGTGGCCTTGTGACCACCAGGGACCTTGGTGGA
>JABAHP010002769.1_pt2 | contig 31802 bp, 40 predicted proteins | sample 7062081 | NCBI WGS metagenome assembly JABAHP01 (sample SAMN14534357, study PRJNA622989) | marine sediment metagenome | biome: marine biome [ENVO:00000428]; feature: marine pelagic biome [ENVO:01000023]; material: deep marine sediment [ENVO:00002113] | place: India: Gulf of Kutch | collected...
GGGGATGGTGTACGGACTTATCGAGGCTACCATCAGGAAAGTGAGCAGCAGCGGGCAGCAATGAGCTGCTTGGTCATATGAAAACGAAAAGAAAGACCACAGGGAAAATAATTCTGATGATCACGGCAGTTGCCGTGCTTGCCGTTGTCGCGGGCCCTTATGTACACAGCAGATATTTTCTGTACAAGCTCGAGCGGGACTATACCGCGCGATATAACGAAGGCGACCGCAGCTTTGATACATACAGCCAGCTTGCTTTTGCATATGGGTCGACGGGTGAGCCCGACAGGGCCATCCGGCTGATCGGGGAGTTCCTCGAAAACAACAAGGACNNAACAGAGACCATCAGAACGTGTATGAGGCATACAGGCAACTGGCGATGCTCTATCATACCAAGGACCTGAGCGGCGCTGACGGGAACACTGAATGGCACAGGCTCGCCCTGGAGAACCTGGACAAGGCTTCGGCCGCGCTCCCCCGGAAGTCGTTCGTCCATTTCAGCCAGGGGAAGTATTATGAGACGCTCGGGCAGGACAGGGAGGCGCTGCGATACTTCCGATCCGCCGTGGACCTTCTGCGGGAGGGGACGCTGGAGGTATCTCTGGAAGACATGCAGGAAAGCGGCAGGTCCGCTGAGAAGCTCCGGGACTTCTATGAAGAGGCGATACGGAAAACGGAAGAGCGGATAAAAGAGCGTAGCGTAAGTACGGACCCGGAACCGGCAGGAGATGGAAGATGAGAACGATCCTCATCAACGTTCTGAAAACGCTGGGCATGTATTGTCTGGTTGCCCTGATAGCGGCAGGGATGCTGATGCTCTTTGCCGGTCTTGTTCCGAAGACCCCTGTTGGCTGGATAACGATATTTCTGGTGGCCCTGCCGATATGGCTGGCATTCGACTGGCTGGGAGAGCGGATATTTAGTGATAAAATAAGCAGACGCCTCGACGCATCGGACAGTGCACTCTCTTTTAGAAGGATGATGTATGTTTTTGCTGTGATCATAATAACGAGCACAGCAGCGGCGGTAATCCTGAAACTCACACAAGACTTCTGGGGCTCACACTTCAGCACGTTGTGGAGGTAATGGAAGGCAGGATTAAGTGGGAAAGAAAAAAACAGGGACCGACACATTTCCTACCGCCCGCAACTCACTGATTCTATTATAGCTATAACACTTTTTTAGTAGAAAGTACCAAAAGGTCTTGACATTCTGGTGTGAATATGGTCTAATTAAAGGCGAGGGGAGAAGTACGACAGCACGCAGGCCCCGGAGCCTCCCGGCTCCGGGGTTTTTTATTGCGCAAAGCCCATGTGGAAGCGGGTTTGCGGGCGGTGGAGGCCGTGCCGGGGAGTCCCCCGCTATGGCCGTTTTTCGTGAAAATGGCCCAAAAGTGTTATAAACCTGTCCAAACTTTTTTTCATTATTCTTTCGTTCGTTACCCCCGCGAAGGCGAGGGTGCACGTTACAGAATTTAACGTCAAAATGGATTTCCGCCTCCGCGGAAATGACAACAAGTCTGGCCTATCACTGCAGAAGGAGGAACATTATGAAGATCACCGTTGAGAAGAAGCTGGAATTTCTGCAGACGCTGGCGCGCACCGGTTCGGCCGTCCGTGCGGCAAAGTCCGTGGGGATATCAAGAAGCCGGCTGTACGAACTCAGGCAGCGTGAGCCCGGTTTTGCCGAGGCATGGGAGCGGCAGCTTCAGTGGTCGGAGCAGCTTTTCAAGCTTGAGGAGCGGGCCGTATCGGCCGCGAAGCTCGGCTCGTCCTCCATGTTGAAGTTCATGCTCAAGGAGTACATCCCCAGGATCGTGTTGCCAGAGAACGAGGGGGAGGACGATGACGACACAGAGTATGACGGCGTGGAGCAGGATACCGGCGTCCATGGGGCATGAATCGCCCGGAAGTTTTATTTTTCCGTTCCCCCGGCGACGTAACCCGTTGAATATCAAGGGAACAGGGCTCGAAAAACCGGAAAAACCCCGGACAGAAACCGGACAGTTCCCGGACAGTTTCCGGACAGTTCCCGGACAATTTCCCGGACACTTCCCGGACACCCCTTTCCGGGCGTGCGGCGTATTACGCTTTGAAGGGCCCGAGCCTTACCGTATCCTGTTTCACCTCAAAGAGCAGTCCGCAGTTGCAGCACAGGAGCGTCATGCCCTGCGCGGCAGCGCCCCTCCCGATCCCGCTGACCATACCCCGCCGGAAATGAAAAAGAAATAAACTTGCCTGATCACGGAAACCCCTGTATCCTGAACATATGAGATCACCTGCGTCAGCCGGCTCGCTTCGGGGGGACGCACGAGGAGAAAGGTCATGGACTTGCAAAGGGAGAGACTGCATATTCCCGATAAGCGGCTCGCGTCCGTGTGCGGGTTGTTCTGTCCCGCGTGTTTTGTCTTCATTGCGACACGGGAAGACCCTGAGCGATTCAGGGCTATCGCCAAACGCTTCGGGAAACCGGAGGAGGACGTGCGGTGCAGCGGCTGCCGTTCGGATGAAAGATGCTTTTACAGCCGGAAGAAATGCCGGATGGCCCCCTGCGCCTGTGAACGGGGTGTGGACTTCTGCGGCGAATGCGGCGAATATCCCTGCGATGACCTGAAGGCGTTCCAGGCGGAGATGCCGCACCGGATGGAACTGTGGGAGTCCCATGCTCGTATCAGGGAGGCCGGATACCTGACCTGGTACCGGGAAATGATCGAGCACTACTCGTGTCCACAATGCCGTACCCTGAATTCGGCCTATGACCTGCAATGCCGGAACTGTGGGCGTGAGCCAAGCTGTGAGTATGTAGGACGGCACCGGCAGGCCATTGAACAGCACCTGAATGCCCGGTGACCGGAACGGACCGCACTCGGGCGGAAACGCCCCCATTTGCTTTCCCTGCTTGACCGATCCCGTTTTCCGGGGTACAAATAGGGAATGGAGCACGGAGAGAGAGAAAATAATGTTTCCGGGCACCTGCTGGCGTGCATAGACCTGGAGCAACGCTGCGCCGAACTGTACAACATGCTTGCCGGGCGGTTCCCGGAAAAAGGGCTTTTTTTCCGTGAGCTCTCGCAATCCGAGGACCGGCACGCGAACCTGCTGAGTATGGCCATCGGGCTGAAGAATGTCTGCGCCTTTCCCGTGGGGCCGCACGGCAACAAGTTCGACATGCAGGCCGCGCACGCCATCCTGGCCGAACTTATGCAGAGGGTCGACGAGCCGGGAATTTCCCTGACAAGGGACATCGTGCCCCTGCTGATGAGACTTGAGGAGATGTCTGCCGAGGGGTATCTGCACGAACTGATGACCGGCAAGATTGAGGACGGCGTTCTGCGTTACCTGAGACGGTTCTATGAAGATGAGAAGTCCCACCTTGAACGGGTCAGGGAACTCATGAAAGAGGAGTCTTGAGGGGAATGTCACAAAAAAGCCGAGTATAGTTCCCTTTGACCTTAAAGTGACCCGCCTTCTCTTCCGATTTGTGGTTTGTTTCGATGTTAATTATCGGTAACACCAAGAGTAACAGAGAAAGGGAGGAATTCTCTTGAATGCGTATCTTTGGTAGTGGTCGATTCTTGATTGGCAGGGTTGTTTCTGGTAGTGTTGCCATTATGATGTTGCATTTAAGTTGTGTTTTATTGTATGCTGAAATCAGGGAAGCGAGGGGCCTTGCATGTTTTACGAGCAGCTGATATACGAGCAGTGCGATGCCTGCGGGGGCACAGGCCTTCGGGAGCGGTGCTGCTATGGCGACGTGACCACCTGCGGCACCTGTACCATGAAGGGCATCGACAGCGAGGACTTTTTTTTCATCATAAGTACCCTGGGAAAGGGTCGGGGCTGGGAGCGCAAGTTCTGCACTGCATGCAACGGCAGCGGCGAGGTGCTACGCTCCGTTGGCTGAACTGCCTGTGCTGTGTTCGACCGAACCGGCATGCTCTTCACAAAACCTTAATGATCTCCGTTTAGGATAGTTCCGTGTTTAGCACTCCTGTCTGACTGGAGGTTTCTATGAGAAAGGTATTTTGGCTGCTGCCGTTTTTATTTATCATGATGGTCTCCGGCTGCCGTCCCGGTCCCGGGCAGGACAGTATTTCAGACGCGCTTGCCGCGCATTTTCAGTCGCGCGGGTATGCGGTGGAGGAGCTGGAGCTGGGAGAGATACAGGTCACCGGACGGGGACAGTCCTATGGCCGTCAGGCCACGTGCCGGGTGACGGTAAAGCGGCTCGTCCTGCGCGCCGAGGGGCAGCAATCCCTTGCCTTCAGCAACGTGGCGGCCGAGCTTGAAGAGGTAAGGGGTAAAAGCGGTGTGTACCGGGTCACCTCGGTAACGGGCGTGCCGCTTCTGTAAAGGTTTTTTTAAACGGACGGCAACAGGGAATTACGGGGCTTCCACATGTCAAGAAAACATGTATTTTTTGCTTGCCTTGTATTTTGCCCCTGTGCTATGCTCTGAACAGAAGCGTAAGGAGTATCGTGTCGTTGAATCATCGCGTCGTAATTCTGCGGTGCGTGTTTGTTCAAGCCGTATCTCCTTGACTCTTCAAAATCTTTACAAGGAGGTACGTCCGCATGGCGCAGGGAACCGTCAAGTGGTTCAACGAGTCCAAGGGCTTCGGCTTCATCACCCAGGACGACGGGACCGACGTTTTCGTGCACTACTCGGCCATCGAGGGCGAAGGTTTCAAGACCCTCGCTGAAGGCGATCAGGTCAGCTTCGAAGTCGAGCAGGGCACCAAGGGCCCCAGGGCAATCAACATCACCAAGCTGTAAAAACCAGGCCATGCCCCGCGCCCGCGCGGGGCATGGCTTACCTCATACACCTTCCCTTTCATTCATCCGGAAAGCCCGGATTTTTTTATGTGTTTTTTTCTCGGTTCTGTAACCTTCCTTACGTGAACTGCCCGGACTATGCGCTACCCTATCCCGTATGCGCAGGCGGCCCTTCGACCGGAGGGGCTTTTTGCGCTACAATGCGGGTAGATACATACAGGAGGTTCCGATCATGAAAACCCTGAGGTTCCTTGCGGCAGTGCTCCTGCCCTTGCTTGTCGCTACCACGGCGCTGGCCGCGCCGAAGGCCCGGCTCTGGGAGCGGTGGACAGCGTACGACGCGGATTCCGTTATAACGGTCGACCACTCGGCGTGGGACGGGTTCCTTTCGAAGTATCTCAAAATAGACAGCAGCGGGGTCAACCTGGTGCCCTATGCCAAGGTCTCACCCGGGGACCGCCGGGCGCTTGAAGGCTACGTCGACATGCTTGCCGGAGTGAAGGTCGGCGCCCTGAACCGCGACGAGCAGCGGGCGTACTGGATCAACCTCTATAACGCGCTTACGATCAAAGTGGTGCTGGAGCATTACCCGGTGGATTCCATCAAGGATATCGATATCTCGCCGGGGTGGTTCTCCTTCGGGCCCTGGGACGCGAAGCTCGTGAAGGTCGAGGGCGAGGAGGTGAGCCTCAACGATATCGAGCACCGCATCCTGCGCCCCATATGGAAGGACCCGCGCATCCACTACGCGGTCAACTGCGCCTCCATGGGCTGCCCGAACCTGAAGCGCGAGGCCTACACCGCCGCCAACACCGGGGAACTGCTTGAGAGCGGGGCCAGGGATTACATCAACCACCCAAGGGGGGCGGATTTCTACGGGCACGGAAAACTCCGGGTGTCGAGCATCTATGTGTGGTTCCAGGAGGACTTCGGCTCATCGGACAAGGGGGTCATCGAGCACCTGAAGAAATACGCCGAGCCCGGGCTGAAGCAGAGTCTGGAGAACGTAAAGGGGATATCGGACGATAAATACGACTGGTCCCTCAACGATGCGAAATAGGAGACTGCGTTCTTCTTTCGCGTGGCCGGCGCTTCTGGTGTCCGTATTGTTCGTCGCGTGCAGGCCCGCGCCCTCGGATGACGCCGCCCGGGAGGCCATCGTCTCTCACTTCGGGTCGCGCCACTACCGGGTCGTGGAGCTGGAGCTTGCGGACATTTCCCCCATCACCACGGGGGAGAAGACATACATGGGGGTCCCGGCGTTCAGGGTGAAGATACAAAAGATCACCATCAGGGTCGAGCGCGGGATGCCCCCGGGCTCGGGGATCGCCCGGGGAGAGTTGGTGACCTTCAGGGACGCCGGAGTGCTGCTGAAAGAGCCCCGGGACGGGGCGGGCCGTTATGCCGTCTCGGACGTGCAGGGCGTCGCGCTTCCCTGAGACCGTTCACAATCTCTTGACACCATACCCGATAAAACTTACCATTATGATATGAGAACATTACTGACAGGGGTGGCTGTCCTGATGCTGGTGGTGTCGTGCTCCGGCGATGCCGGGCTGCGCACCGAGGAGGCCGGCGCGCCGCTGAGCGAGGGCCAGTATGACATATTCCTGTATGAAACCGTGGGGGAGGAGGGCCAGCCCAACGTGTTCGTCATCCTCGACCTGGAGGGCGACCCCTACGAGTTCATTCCCCCCGAGCTTTACCGCAAGCTGCAGCAGGAGAAAGAAGTGCCCGCCGATGAGGCGCTCGAACGGGCGGCGGTCATGCTGGGAGAGAAACGCGGACGGCAGTATCTCATGCGCCGCATCCTCAGCGAGGACGTCATTATTGGTTATGAACTGATACCCCGGGACAGTTATCCCGCGCCGAGGGCGGTGACCAACCTGCTGCGGATCGAATACCACGTGGACCAGGAGGGCAAGGTGCGGTTCAGAAGCATGCCCCTGCCGGGAGTCGAAAGGGACAGCGGCGGCAGATGAGCGCGCCAGAACGTCCGGTATTTCCCGCTTCCGCCAGGGCCGACCTGCACGGGCTCGAGCATGCCGGGGACGCCCAGCTCGTGGTCTTCATGGCGGGCAACCAGTTCATGGCCATGTCCAGGCTCATGGAGGCGTTCAGAGAGCGGCACCCGGAGATAGAGCGGGTTTTCTACGAGACCCTTCCGCCGGGGCTCGAGCTGAAACAGATACTGGCCGGTGGCGCGGTCTTCGAGGGCCGGGAGATAACCGGCAGTCCCGACGTCTACACGGCGGTCAGCGCCTCCGCCATGGAGTCGCTGCGTGAGGCTGGGCGCGTGGACGAGTGGTCGGTCTACCTGCACAACCGGCTCTCCATCATGGTTCCCGCCGGGAACCCCGCGGGGATAAAGAGCGTGGAGGACCTGGGGCGCGACGGGGTGCGCGTCTCACAGCCCGGCACGATGGAGGACATCTCCTTCTACATTGAGAGTATGTATCGACGCGCCGGGGGAGAGGCCCTTGTGCGGAGGATACTGGAGGAAAAGCGCGCCATGGGGACCACCTGTTTTACCATAGTGCACCATCGTGAAACGCCCCTGAGGCTTTCCCTGGGAACGGCGGACGCGGGGCCCGTGTGGGCCACTGAGGTGCTTAACGCGAAAGAGGCCGGGCAGAACGTCTCCGGCGTGGACGTGCCCGAAGATCTGGACATGCGCGACGAGGTCAGCTATTGCGCCGCCGTGCTGCGCGACGCGCCCAATCCGGAGGCGGGACGGAAGTTCGCCGGTTTCCTGCTCTCACCGGAGGCCCGGGAGATATTCGCCGGGTACGGGTTTGTTCCCCACGGGGGCTAGGCCCCCGGCACCCCCGATGTTTCACCGTCCGTCTTCACGCCCGTAAGGTCGCACAATACGAACTCGGTCCCCGATGCCGAAATCCCGCTGAGGTCAGCCCCCCGGAAGGACGCCGCCCGCACGTTGGTGTTTATCAGTTCCGCGCCCGAGAGGTCGGCCCCCGAGAGGTCCGCGGCATTGAGGTCGGAGCGGCTGAGCATTGCCCCCCGTAGCGACGAGCCCGAGAGATCGGCGGAGACGAAGCTGGACCCGTAGGCGTCCGCTTCGGAGATGTCCGCGTCCCGGAACACCGAGGCGTCGGCCTCCACCTGGCGGATGTTCGCCCCTTTGAGGTTCGCCCCGGTCCCGTCGGCCCCGGCCAGGTTGGCCAGGGTGAGCGTAGCCCCCGCGAGGTCGGTGCCGCGCAGCGAGGCCCCGGTCAGGCGGGCGTGGGTGAGGTCGGCCCCCCGGAGCATGACCCCGTCAAGGCGCGCGCCGGTGAGGTTGACGTTCTTGAGCACCGCGCCTTCGAGCACCGCGCCGGAGAAGTCAGTCCCCGAGAGGTTGCAGTTCTCGAGCTTCGCTTCCCGCAGCGAGGAGCCCGAGAAGTCCACACCGCTGAGGTCCCTGCCGTCGAGCACGAAGCGCTCGAGGTCGTACCCGGCGAGGTCGCCGGTGGTCTTTGCCATCGCCAGTGCCTCGTCCCGTTTGATGCTTTTCAGTCCGCCCATGGTGCCCGTCCGCCTTTGAAATGAGGATTTCTTACAGTATAGTGGTTTTGCCTCCGGCTGTCACCGGCTGTCTCTGAAATGCTAATATATATGCATGAAACGGTTGATTGTATTTGCTTTTTCCCTGATGTTGCTGGCCTCATGCAGCATTAAGCTCACGACGGTCCCGGTTCAGAAGATGCAGGAGGACGAGGGACAGTTCAACCTTATCTATCTGGTGAACCAGAAGCGGGACGATCTGCGTAATGCCGTGATCCTGGACCGGCTGGGCGATGAGTACATCTTCGTCCCGGATGTCAGGGACTTCGACTACGAGGTGCTCCAGGACATCAGCATCAGGGAGGCCACGCTTGAAACGGATGTCTTTTTCCGCAGTTTCCCCTTTATAACCGGCGGCACGTTCTTTGGCATCACCAACAGGAAGGGCGATACCATCGGATACGAGTTCAGGCCTTACTATAATCCGAAATACTACGGCACACCCGATATTCTCGATATAGACTATTCCCTGAAGAGCGACGGGCGGATCTATATCGATATCGGTATCAAGTACAATCTCATCCAACGGTCCCCCATCGACTTCTGACCCCGGCTTTCCTTTCCCTTTTTCCCGATATACCAGAAAAAAGGTTTGACTTTTTTAAAGGTAATACCTAAAATTAGTTATTACTTAAAGTAAATCATGAAGATAATAAAGTGAATACAAATATTATAGTAATACCTGAAATGAGGTAAGGATTGCCGCTTTTGACCAGTAAAGGGCAGGTAACGATACCGAAGCCGGTTCGCGAACTCCTCCGCATAAAGGAGGGCGACAGCGTGGTCTTCGAGGAGGTCCAGGGGATGATCGTGCTCCGGAAGGAGGAACGCAAGACCATCCTGAACATGGGGGGTATCGCCCTGGACGAATCGAAGGGAGGGGGCGGGAAAGGGAGATGACCGGAGCGGTGTTCCTTGATACGGGGATATTCCTGAGCTTTCTGGCCCGCGACCATGAAAAACGGTTCCTTGAGGCCAGGCGGCTTTTTGAGCAGGCCGAGGCCGGACACGCCAGGCTTGAGACCACCGAGGTGGTGCTGGCCGAGGTGGCGCGGACGCTCGAGACGAAATACCATATGCCGCGCGGCACGGTCGTTGAGGTCATGGAGGCCGTGATGGGGACCCGCAATCTGCGCATTCCCGCCCGGAAGGTGCTGAAGCGGGCCATTGAGATATTCGCCGGGGGCGACCTGGATTTTATTGAAGCATATAACGAGGCATATGTCTCGCAACGCGGACTGAAACGGCCCGGCGCCTTCGCGGGTGCCGGGAAGCCGGAGCGGGGGGCAGGCACGGCATGAAGAAGGCGGGGCTCCTGAAGAGGATCGAACTATACCAGTCCCTGCTGGAAAGCCGGGGCATCGAGGGCATGCCCGACCACGAGGCCCTGGAGCATATCCAGGGCATGAGCGAGATAGCCTTCAGCCTGCGCCACGGAGAGGGGCTGGCACGGGCGGCCCGTCTTGCCGCGCAGCTCAGAGTGCGGGGCATTGCCAGTGATATCGATATAAGGCTTCATTACCTCGAGTCCATGATATGGGAGAACATGAGGCTGCTCAATGTCAGGGAGGACCGGAATGTCTGGGACTGGGAACAGCCCGAGATCGAGCAGGAACTCATCCACCTCAGGCGGGCCATCGTTCCCGAGGCGCTGAAGGAAATGCCTCCCGAACAGGTCGCCCATGTGCTGTCGAACATGGCCGCGCTGCTGAACCATGTGGGGCGGTTCTGCGAGGCGCTTGAGTGCTGGGACCGTTCGCTGCGGCTCCGTCCCGATTTTCCCATGGCCCGGGGAAAACGCGGCTATGCCCTGACCCATTACGCGCAGGTGCTGTATGACCGGGTGCATGTGGAGCTGTTTTTAAAACGGGCGCGTTCGGACATGAAGGCCGCCCTGAGCTCCAATATATACGACAAGGCAAAGGGGTACTTCAAGCGCCGCATACGGTGGGTGGACGTGCGGCTTCCCGCCCGCGGCGGACACCGCAAGGGGCCCGGCCTTTTCGACAGTCCGCAGGCCTACAGCGAGCCGGAAATGAACTACCGGCGCTGGTGTCTCGAGCACCGGCTGGTGCTCAACCCGCTGGGCGACCTGGGGCCGTATCCGGCGGCGGCGCGCGATATCCTGATGGTCCCTCCCCGGGTGCGCATGGGGCGAAAGGGCAGGTTCTACCAGGGATTTTTCAACCAGCTCAAGCAGGCGTACGTCTCGGCCCGGTATCTCTATTATGAAGGGGTGACCGCGGGAGAGGTGCATTTCTCTGACGCCGACGTGCTGCTGTTCGATACCATGGATTTTCCCACCTACTCGCTTTCGGTAGAGAAGATAAAGGCGTCCTTTGCGATGGCCTATTCGGTTTTTGACAAGCTGGCCAGGTTCCTCAACCATTACCTGGAGCTGGGTGCTCCCGAGGGGGCGGCAACGTTCCGCACCATATGGTACGAGGAGCTGGAACCTGAACGCGGGCTCAGGCCGGAATTACAGAAACTCCGCAACTGGGCGCTCCGGGGGCTGTTCTGGCTCAGCAAGGACCTGTACGAAGACCGGCGGGAATTTATGGAGACCCTGGAGCCGGATGCCCGTGAGCTTTCGGAGATCCGCTATCATCTTGAGCGACATTACCTGAAACTGCATGACGATTTCTATACCGGCCTGGGCTCCGATACCGCGTGGCACGACCGGCGACCTCAGGACTCGCTTGCCTACTCCCTGCACCGCGGGGACTTCGAGGCAAAGACCCTGCGGCTTCTGAAGCGGGTGCGCTCGGCGCTCATGTATCTGTCCTTCGGTGTACATCTGGAGGAACGCAGAAACGATGGCGGCTCCGACGCCGGGGAGGAACATCTCCCGGCCATCATGCTCAATGTATTAGACGACGCCTTTAAGCTCTAACAATCCAGCCTTCCACAAGCCCCTTTGCCCGGCAGGTCCGGGGAAGGGGCCTTTCCTTTTCTACAGGCGAACGTTACAGGAGGCCTGTGGTCAGGCGATGAAGAACCTCTCCGGCGTCCTCCCGGAAAATGACATCCGCTATGTGGTCCCACGGGGTTTCCGTCCGGTTGATGAAAATGAGGCTGGCCCCTGAACGATGAGCGGTGGAAGGGATGCTTGCGGCAGGCTCCACCTGGAGGGAAGAGCCGACCATGAACATCAGGTCGCACCGGACCGCGCATTCGAAGGCCCGGCGCATCTCGTCCTCAGGCATGCTCTGTCCGAAAGAGACCGTGGCGGGCTTGATATAGCCGTTACAGTGTTCACAGAGGGGTTCCTCCACGCCTGCTTCCAGCCGCTTCTGGATGTCCTCGATGGGCCATTCATGAGCGCAGCTCAGGCAGACCGCCCTGCGGTTGGTACCGTGGAGTTCGATGACCTTCTCCGGTGAGTTCCCGGCGTCCTGATGGAGACCGTCAATGTTCTGTGTTATCAGGCAGGTGAGCTTCCCTGTCCTTTCGAGTTCCGCCAGTGCGGCGTGGGCGCGGTTGGGGCGTGCCCCCTGCATCTCCCGGAAGAGCTCCTTCTTCATCTTCCAGTATTCTACCCGGTCCTCACGGCGTGCAAGGAACTCCTGGTAGGTGACGACACGGTAGCGGTCCCATACGCCTCCGGGGCTGCGGAAATCGGAGATGCCCGACTCGGTCGATATGCCCGCACCCGTGAATGCGGCCGCCCGGTCCGAGCCTTTTAAAAGGGCGGACGCCCTTTCGATCCTGTTCTCAAGAGGTTCCATCCGGATTAGCTTATCACAGAAGGAGCAGGCGGAAAAGGTATACCGGCCACCGGAAGCGGGGAGGCGCAACAACAGAGGTAACGCCCTTCAGACAGGACCCCGGTGTGCCATCTTCAGTTAAAGCTGGCTCCAACCTTGTATAAGGATGAGGAGAGCCTGGAGCACCAGCGGACCTGGACACTGAGTGGAGAGTTGGAGATATTCTTGTTATATATCTTGATGTCCTGGCCGCTTGAGAAAGGCTGATTCGTAAGGAATCCCACTCCGTTGGGGCTTATGTTCGTGCTGATACCGAGACCTTTCTCCTGGTGGGAGCGGTTTCGGTCCATCGTGGAATAGGTATAATCGAACGTAACCGTAAAGAGTTTTCTTTCTTCGCTTCTTTTTTCAGCGGGATTCACCCTTCAGAGCCCCCCTCTTCTAGATATTTACAGATTCTACCTCTATTTTTGCAGGTGGTCAACTGTTAAAATGTACAGTAACTGTTAAAATAGAAAATCAGGGACAGAAGTCATATGTTGTAAGTTGTATTATGTTGAAAGGCTGGAAAAAAATACATCAAAATGCTAATATCTTGAAGGGGAGACATGCAGAAAAAGAAAGCTGAGTACTTTGAGGAAATGAAAGGCCGCCTCCGCAAGGGAGACGGCGAAGGCGCCCTCCGGCTGATGGAGGCCGCGTTGAACGACTATCCTCATGACCCCTTTGTCATGTCCTACCACGGATGCCTTCTTGCAATTGTGGGAAACAGGGCCCAGGAAGGGATCAAGATGTGCAAGGAAGCCATAAAGAGGCTTAAGGATTCGGTCCCCCTGGGAGGTGAGTTTTTCTATCCAATGTTCAATCTGAACCTCGGGAGGGCGCATCTGGCCATCGGGGAGAAGGAAGAAGCCATCAAGGCCTTCAAGCTCGGGCTCAGGGCCGACCCGGAGAACAAGGAACTTCTTGGTGAGCTGAAAAAGCTTGGCGTGAGAAAATCCCCGCCCGTGCCTTTCCTGAAACGGAATAATCCGATAAATAAATATCTTGGTATGCTTCTGAGGAGAGGGCTCAAGATCAAATAAAAATAATGGCACCTGGGGAGACTCTCATGAGGGAAGTCAGTGTTGAGGACCAGTCACGGAAGCTTTTTCTACGGGGGATAGATAAGCTAAAAGGTGGTGATACGCTCACCGCCCTTTCCTGTATAGAGCGCGCGTACAATCTCAGCCCAGACATTGAGATAAGTTCATATCTCGGCCTTTTGACCGCCCTTGAGCGGGGCCTGATATCCGAAGGAATGGCCCTGTGCCGCAAGGCCCTTGAGCAGGAACCCGATAACCCGGTATTCCTCTTCAACCTCGGACGGGTTTATTACAAGGCGGGCCTGAAGCGGGAGGCCATCAAGACCGTCCGCAAGTCCATTCTGTTTGGAGGAGGCAGCGACCCCATAGACTGGCTCAACGACAGGGGTATCAGAAAACAGCCTGTTTTCAAGTTCCTGCCCCGGAGCCATCCGCNNTCCGCTGAACAAGTACACGGGCCTTGCCCTGTCCCGTCTGGGGCTCAGATAGGCTTTTCAAGCACCCTCCGCCGCATCAGCCTGAACACAAAAGGTGCAAGAGCCGCAGCCACAACGACCAGCCACAGCATGTCCCACACGGGGACTGCTCCCGATGCAAGCCCCCGGGTGATGTTGACCGTATGATACAGTGGAGTGAAGAACGCAACGGTCGATACGATGTCCGGAAGCCCGTCGAGGGGAAAGAATATACCTGAGAACAGGAACAGCGGCGTGATGAATATCGTGAAAAAATAGTTGAAATAATCGATGCCGGGTACGATGGAGACGTACATGATCGATATTTCGGCCATGATGATCCCGCTGAGGAAAAGAAACGGTGCGGAGATGGCAAGCAGGGGAGATTCCACCAGCCCCATGACGCCGACAACGATCATGATGATGACCCCGTAGATCAGGCTTTTGGTCGCCCCCCAGAGCATCTCTCCCATGACGAGGTCGTCCAGGTTCACCGGCGTTGCCAGGATTGCATCGAATGTCTTCTGGTAGGTCATGCGCACGTAGGTCCCGTATGAACATTCATAAGCGGCGGCGAACATGGCCGACGAGGCGATGATGCCGGGGGCGAGATAATTGATATAGGGTTGCCCCTGTNNATCTCCCGGACGAACCCGCCCAGCCCCAGCCCGAGCGCGATCAGGTAAAGGAACGGTTCCACAAAATTAATGGTAATGCTCGATTTGTAGAGCTTCCTGTATACGGTCAGATGGCGCTGCCATACCCTGAATGCGCGTTTAAAACTCAAGGACCCTCCCCGTGAGCTTCAGATATACATCCTCGAGATTGCCTCCGTGCTCCGCCATCAGGGCCTCCGGAGAGCCAATGGTCACTATTGCCCCCCGGTCCATGATGGCGACCCGGTCACACAGCCGCTGGGCCTCCTCCATGTAATGCGTGGTGAGGATGATCGTTTTGTTCTCTTTTTTGAGGCGAGAGAGGTTCTCCCATACGTTTCTCCTGCTGTGGGGGTCCATCCCGGTGGTGGGTTCATCCAGCAGCAGAAGGTCCGGCTCGTTCATGAGCGCCCTGGCCAGTATGAGGCGGCGGCGCATCCCTCCGGAGAGTTTCATGGGCCTGGTGTTGCTTTTCTGGACCAGTTCGAAGAACTCAAGGAATTTCTCCGCCCGTGGCCTTGAAACCCTTGCAGGGATATCAAAGTACCTGGCGTAGATTATCAGGTTCTCAAGGACCGAGAGGTCGGGGTCCAGGTTGTCGTCCTGGGGCATGATGCCTTGTCTGGACTTGATCTGCGAAGGTGATTCGGTCGTGTCGGCCCCGAACACACGGATGGTCCCCTCTGTGGGTGGCATGAAACAGTAGATCATGCGGACCAGAGTGGTTTTACCGGCACCGTTGGGGCCCAGAAAGCCGAAACATTCCCCTTCGTTTATGGAAAAATCCACACCGTTTACCGCCCGAACGTCGCCGAAGTCCTTTATTACACCGGATGCGGAAACCAGTGTCTTCATGGCAGATTATACCATGCGCATCAATGTGCTCAGTCCCTTTGTCCGCGGGTCCCGTGTTTCTTTACCGCCCTGAAACCCGTATGTTAAAATAAGAATTGCGCAAAAACCCTGAAATATTATGAAGAAAAAAACTATAACAGGACAAAATGCCATTGGGGTCGACCTTGGCGGTACGAACCTGCGTGCCGCGCTGGTGGATTCCGGTGGAAAGGTAATAAACCGGCTGAAGGAGCCCGTGACCGATGATCCCGCATCAGTCCTGAAAAGAGCTGTCGAAACGCTGGGCAGCGAAGGGGCCGCCGGAATTGGTGTGGGAGTGGCCGGGCTGGTGGACCGTAAGCGGGGATGCATCCTGAACTCTCCCAATCTGTATATGCTTGAGGGAGTCTGTTTTGATTCCCTGAACCTTGGGCTGCCTGTTTTCCTCGATAACGATGCTTCGGCGGCGGCCCGCGGAGAGCTCTGGGTCGGCGCTGGCAGGAAGTTCGATTCCTTTGTGGTCCTGACCCTGGGAACGGGCATAGGCGGAGCCTTTGTTCATCGTGGGCGGGTGCTTGAACTCCCCTTTGAGGTAGGCCATATATCGGTAGAGGCCTCCGGTGAGAAGTGTCCCTGCGGCAATGTGGGGTGCCTGGAGCATTATGCCTCGGCGCGTGCTATTATCACCGAGGCCAGAAAAGTACTTGAAGAAGGCCGTTCGAGTATGCTGAAGGATTGCTGCAAGGGAAATATCTACAAGATAACACCGGAGGACATCTATAATACGGCATTTGAAGGCGATGCCCTTTCACGTGAGTTGCTGCGCAAAGCCGGCAGATATCTTGGGGTAGGGATTGCCAGCCTGATAAACCTTTTGGGCCCTGAAGCGGTCGTACTGACCGGCGGACTTATCGGCGCCTGGGATATTTATGTAGTAGAGGCGCTTTCCGAGGCCGAACGCAGGGCGTTCGGGCCGCTTTTCGAAAAAACGAAGCTCGTGAGATCTACCCTTGGTGGTGAGGATGCGGGCGTGGTTGGCGCCGCCGCCATGGTAATGCACGGTAAGGAATAATGGCAAAAAGCAATATCAGAAATTTTTCAATAATCGCCCATATCGACCATGGCAAATCAACCCTTGCCGACCGGCTCCTGGAGCGAACCGGTGCGCTTACCGCCCGCGAGATGGAAGCACAGGTGCTTGACTCCATGGACCTTGAACGTGAGCGTGGCATTACCATCAAGGCCCATGCGGTCAGGCTTCATTACACGGCCAAGGACGGGAAGGAGTACATCCTGAACCTTATCGACACCCCCGGACATGTGGATTTCTCATACGAGGTTTCCCGCAGTCTGGCTTCCTGCGAAGGGGCGTTGCTTATTGTGGATGCCGCACAGGGGATCGAGGCGCAGAGCCTCGCCAATGCATATCTTGCCATCGAGAACAACCTGGAGATCGTACCCGTCATCAACAAGATAGACCTGCCTGCCGCTGACCCCGAGCGAGTAAAGGCACAGATAGCCGACACGCTGCCCATTGATGTGGACGATGCCATCCTCACCAGCGCGAAGACCGGCGTGGGAACGGATGAGGTGCTGGAAGCAATAGTGAAAAAAATACCGCCTCCTGCAGGCGACCGGAACCAGCCGCTCAAGGCCCTGATCTTCGATGCCGTGTTCGACAGCTATCGCGGGGCCATCATGCTGGTGCGCGTTTTCGACGGCCATCTGAAAAAAGGCATGCGCATCAGGCTCATGAGCTCCGGCAAAAAGTTCGAGGTCACGGAGGTGGGGATATTCAGTCCCAAGATGAAGACGGTGGGTACTCTGTCCGCCGGTGAGGCCGGATACGTGGTTGCCGGTATCAAGACGGTTTCCGACACGAAGATTGGCGATACCATTACCGATGATGCCCATCCGGCACCGAATCCGCTGCCGGGGTACAAGGAAGTGAAGCCCATGGTATACAGCGGGCTGTATCCCACTGAGATGGGACAATACGAAGAACTCAAGGACGCCCTGGAGAAGCTCAGGCTCAACGACTCGTCGTTCTTTTATGAAGCCGAGAGCTCTCAGGCCCTTGGTTTCGGCTTCCGGTGCGGATTTCTCGGGCTTCTCCATATGGAGATCATCCGCGAACGCCTGGAACGTGAGTTCGGACTGTCGCTTCTGTGCACCACTCCGACCGTGCGCTATCGGGTGACCACTACCGCCGGAGAGACATACCTGATACAGAACCCGGCCGAATGGGACCAGAAATTCCTGCGTATGGAAGAGCCTTATGTCAAGATCACCGTCTTTGTCCCCGAGGAGTTTGTCGGCCCGGTTCTCGAACTCTGCCAGAGCCGGATGGGTGAGCAGAAGGAGTTCCAGTATATCGGCCGTGATCGCATAATGCTGGTCTACGAGATACCGCTGAGTGAGATACTCTGGGATTTCTATGATCGTATAAAGTCGATTTCCAGAGGATATGCCTCCATGGATTATGAGCCCGTGGGCTACCGGGACGCCGAGCTCTCGAAGCTTGATGTGCTCATTAACGGAGAGCCTGTTGACGCCCTTTCCTTGATAGTACACAGCGACAAGGCGTATTATAAGGGGCGTGATCTGGTGGATGGGCTGAGGGATGTTATCCCCCGGCAGATGTTCGACGTGGCCATACAGGCCGCGATCGGGGGCAAGATCATTGCCCGTCAGACGGTGAAGGCCCTTCGCAAGGATGTGCTGTCAAAGTGTTACGGTGGTGATATCACGAGGAAACGCAAGCTTCTGGAGAAGCAGAAGGAAGGAAAGAAGCGCATGAAACAGGTAGGGAAGGTGGAAATACCACAAGAGGCGTTCCTTACCGTAATGAAGGTATCATGAGTGCCTATGAGAGGGGAACAATTGGAAGCTCAATTTGCATGTCATCCTGAATATCGTTATCAGAAAGAGTACCCTTGGGCCGCCTGGCTCTGCGGATTGCTGGCTGTTATAAGAAGTCTGTTCTGGCTGGTAGGCGAAACCGATGTAGTAAGCAATTTCTTCCTCTTCAAATATGTCCTGACGAGCATTGCGTATCTGGTCTTTGGTGTCGGCATCTGGAACCTCAGAAGGTGGGCCTTTTATGGAATAATAGCGCTCTCTCTCCTGGATATCGTTTTTTTCATGGTGTATCCTGAGTCGGCGGTGAAATTTTTCCCCTTTGCGACCGGTAACCTCAGGGTCGTCACTTTAATAGCCGCTTACGGGATTGCCGGCATAGCGGGCAATATAATCATGGCCGGATTTGCATCTGTTTCCCTGGGCTTTTCCGGAAAAAGCATTCATTACAGGGATCTGATGCAGAGAGATCCCAGAATAGACAAGACCAGGGAATGGATAATGGCGATCGCAACCGCACTCCTGCTTGCCCTGCTCATCCGCGCATATGTGATACAGGCGTTCAAGATACCTTCCGGATCGATGGAGGACACCCTGCTTGTCGGCGACCATATTCTGGTCAGTAAGTTCATCTACGGAACCACCATCCCATTTTCCGATAAGACCCTGATAGCTTTCAAAGAGCCGCAGAGAGGGGATATAATAGTGTTCAAGTTTCCCCAGGATCAATCGAAGGACTTTATCAAGCGTGTTGTGGCGGTCGGGGGGGACGTGGTCAAGGTGCGGAACAAGCAGGTTTTTGTAAATGATGAACCAGTGGATGATGGTGCGTATGCCGTTCATAAGGACCAGGAGATAAAAACCCCGCGTGATAACTTCGGTCCGGAGACAGTGCCGGAGGGCAAACTGTTCGTTATGGGAGATAACCGTGATTATAGTCATGACAGCCGTTTCTGGGGATTCGTGGACCTGGGTCTGTTGAAAGGCGAAGCCCTTATAATATACTGGTCATGGGACGGGGGAAAGAGCTTCCCCAGGTGGAAAAGAATAGGAAAACCGGTCAGGTGATTTATGAAAAAGGTTAAGGCGATAATTGGCTTAGCAATATTTGCTCTTGCTTGTTATTCTGGCTTTTTGCTTGTATGGCCTCATTACAAGGCATGGGAATATGAATCAGATGCCAGGGATATCGTCCGGTTCAGTGTGCCAACGGTTTCCGATATGAGAGAAAAACTGCTGGAAAAAGGCCTTGAGATAGGCATTCCGATAGAGGAAAGCGATATACAGGTCACGCAGAGTTACGAGGGTGAGTTTATGGCCGCTGTGGCCTGGGTGGAGCAGGTGGACATCCTTGGTTATTACCAGCATACCTACGAGTTCTCTTTCGAAGTTGGCGGCAGGGAGCTTGGCACGCGAAGATAGATGTTTACCGGGATCATCACTGAGTTTGGTGAGGTAGTATCTCTCACCAGAAAGCCGGGAGTCTCGGTTCTCAGGATAAATGCCCCACAGGCAGCTCAAGGTGCGGTGCTCGGTGACAGCATAGCCGTCAACGGCGCCTGCCTTACGGTGACGGCCATGAACGGTGACGAGCTGGACTTCGACCTTTCCGGCGAGACCCTTGACTCAACTACTCTTGGCATACTGAAACCCGGCGACCGGGTCAATATAGAAGAATCGATCCGGGCTGGCGGGAAGCTCGGGGGACATTTCGTCTCGGGACATGTGGACGCTGTCGGAAATATCAGAAGCCGGACGCAGGAGGGCGATACCTGGAAGTTCACGCTAAAGGCCCCTGACGTGGTGACGAAATATCTGGTGGACAAGGGTTCGGTGGCCGTGGACGGCATCAGCCTTACGGTGGTGAAAGTCCTGAAGGACGGTTTTACCCTCGTTATTATTCCCCATACGGCGAAGCTCACGACACTTGGGTTCAAGGGGGCCGGAGACACGGTGAACCTTGAGGCCGACATCATCGGGAAATATGTGTACCGGTTTCTGAACCGGAACGATTCAGAGAATAAGGACCGGAGCCTCATGGAATCCCTCATGCGAGAGGGATTTGTATAGGCCTTCCGGTTTGATCCGATAGAAAGGGACGTTAGTACCATGGCAAAAACAAAGAATCACAAGTTCAATACCATAGACGAGGCCCTCGAAGACCTTCGCAAGGGGAAGATGGTCATCCTGGTGGATGACGAAGACCGCGAGAACGAGGGCGACCTCTGCATGGCCGCCGAAAAGGTCACTCCTGAGGCCATTAATTTCATGGCCGTCCACGGCAGGGGGCTGATTTGTCTTTCCCTGACAGACGAAAAAGTGGATGCTCTCAAGCTCCCCATGATGGCGGAGGACAATTCCTCGCAGTTCGGTACTGCCTTTACCGTAAGTATCGAGGCCAAACGCGGCGTGACCACCGGCATCAGTGCGGCCGACCGTTCAACCACTATTCTCACCGCCGTCAATCCCGAATGCAGGCCGGAGGACCTTGCCCGTCCGGGGCATGTTTTCCCCCTACGGGCCAGGCCCGGCGGAGTTCTGCAGCGCGCGGGACAGACAGAAGGGTCGGTTGACCTTGCCCGTCTGGCGGGCCTTACCCCTGCCGGCGTTATCTGCGAGATTATGAACGAGGACGGCACCATGTCACGCGTCCCCCAGCTCATGAAGTTCGCTAAAGAACACAAGATGAAAATAGTCACCGTGAAGGATCTCATCAACTACCGGATGAGCAAGGAGTCCTTTGTGCATCGCGCGGCGGACGTTACCATGCCAACCGACTTCGGCGAGTTCCGGGCCATCGCCTATGCAAACGATGTTGACAACAATGTACATCTGGCCCTGGTCAAGGGAGAGATAACTCCCGGGGAGCCCGTGCTTGTCAGAGTGCATTCGGAATGTCTTACTGGCGATGCCCTGCACTCGCGCCGTTGCGACTGCGGTGATCAGCTGCAGGTGGCCATGCAGATGCTTGAGCTGGAGGGCAAGGGGGTGATCCTCTATATGCGTCAGGAGGGAAGGGGCATCGGTCTGGCCAACAAGCTTAAGGCATACGAACTGCAGGACCAGGGGCTGGACACTGTGGAGGCGAACATCAAGCTCGGGTTCAAGGAGGACCTCCGCGACTATGGTATCGGTGCGCAGATGCTGGTAGACCTGGGGGTAAGAGACATGCGGCTTATCACGAACAACCCCAAGAAGATCGTGGGACTGGAGGGATACGGGCTGAAGGTGGTCGAGCGGGTGCCGCTCGAAATTCCGCCCCATGAGAGGAACATCCAGTACCTCAAGACCAAAAAGAAGAAGCTGGGCCACATGCTCAGACACGTATAGCCCAAATATCCAAACACTATCCAGAGGGCGGGATTTATCCCGCCCTTTTTCATTCCCCTCCGAGCCTTGACAGCCAGTCCTTTTCGTGATAATTTTGAGCTAAACAGTTCAAGGTTAAACTAATATCATGAGAACGACCGGATACAAGGGAACAAAGGCAGGGGCCGGAGCGCTGAGCGCCTATGTGAAGCTCATAAGAGCTGCTGAGAGCGTTCTGGCGCGAGTAACGCGCCATCTCCGGAGCCAAGGCCTCAGTGTAAGCCAGTTCGGCGTGCTTGAGGCCCTGTTCCACCTTGGAACGCTCTCGCAGCGTGAGGTGGCGGCCAAGGTGCTCAGGACGAGCGGAAACATGACCATGGTCGTAGACAATCTTGCCAGGCGGGGCCTGGTGCTTCGTGAGCGAAGTAAAGAGGACCAGAGGGTCTATCGCCTCTCACTGACGGAGAAGGGGAGGGCGCTGATGAAGCGTCTCTTTCCGGAGCATGCGGAAAACATTAAAAGGGAGATGGCGATGATTGACCCCGGCGAACAGCAGGAGCTTGGCCGTCTCTGCCGGAAGCTTGGTCGTGGGCTCAGGGAGGGTGCTGATGAAAGATAAGAACGCGAAAATAAAGCGCCGCGTCAAGGGATTCCATGTAGTGGACGGTGCTGGAGTGCATATCAATCGCATAATCGGGTCTCCTGATCTGGACCACATAGATCCCTTTGTACTGCTTGACGAGATCCGCAGCTCGCACCCCGATGATTACATCGCAGGGTTTCCTACTCATCCGCACCGGGGGATTGAGACCATTACATACATGATCCACGGACGGTTCAGGCACCGGGATTCCCGCGGGGGCGGAGGGCTCCTGACCGACGGGTGCGTGCAGTGGATGACAGCAGGAAGAGGTATCCTGCACAGCGAGATGCCCGAGCCTGTAGAGGGAGAGCTCCAGGGGTATCAGCTCTGGCTGAGTCTTCCTGCCAGACACAAGATGGTTGAGGCACGCTATCAGCATCTGTCGCCGGAAATGATACCTGTTGTTGAACACAAAGGCATAAAGGTATATGTCATATCGGGCGAATTCGGCGGTAAGGCCGGTCCTGCCGAGAACTGGGTGAAGACTGACTATTTTGATGTCAGGGCCGAGGCCGGTGCGGAGTTCATATACGAGTTGGAAGAAGGCGTGAACTCGTTCCTCTATGTTCACACGGGTGAAGTTGAAACGGATGGTGAACAGGCTGGCCCACGCGAACTTGTGGAGTTGAGCGGGGGAGACAGTGCCGTTATCAGGGCGGGCAGCCCGGGTGCGGGATTCCTGTTCCTCTGCGCACACCCCAACAACGAGCCCATCGCTCGTGGCGGACCCTTTGTCATGAACACGGCTGAGGAGATTCGGCAGGCTTTTGAGGACTATCGTAATGGTGTTCTGAAATAACAGAAATTTACTTGCCGGGCTTCTGCTATCGTGATGAGGCAGCCATCGATTGCACGCCTTCCTGAATTCGTTCTATGAAAAAGAAGCCCTGGCAGTATTCTCGGTAAACACGAAAACAAATGATTTTCCGCCGTTGGTATCCATGGACATATGGGCGTTGAGCTTTTCGGCTGAGGCCTTTACCAGCCGCATGCCGAAAGAATTGTTCGCGGTCATGTAAATGGGCCATTCATGCGACAGGGCAACGCCGTCGTCGCTGACACTGAGAGTGCATTCTCCCTTGTCATCCTTGCTGAACGATACCGTGACGGTTCCTGTTCCGTCGGGGAAAGCATGCTTGAGGGCATTGGTTACCAGCTCATTGACAATGATCCCGCAGGGAATGACAAAGTCCACATCAAGTGTCGTTTCCGTCACCTGCAGGTCCAGCTTGATGGAAGGAACAACGTTATATGAGCTGAAGAGTTCTCCTGTAAGCGATGTAATGTACTCCGAGAACGGGATGTTGCGCAGGTCATCAGCCCGATAGAGCTTTTCATGGATCATGGACATGGAACGGACGCGGTTCTCCGCTTCCTGGAGCTGTTCTGCCGCCTGCTTGTCCTCCATCTGGCAGGACTGAAGGGACAACAGGCTTGAGATAATCTGGAGATTATTCTTTACCCGGTGATTCATTTCTTTCAGCAGGAGTTCCTTGTCCGCCAGCGCCTGCTTGAGCTGTGATTCCATCTTCTTGCGCTCTGTGATGTCGCGCACGATATCGCAGGAACCGATAACCTTTCCCTGCTTGTCGTACATGGCGGACGAACTGACCTCAATGTCAACCCATCTCCCGTCCTTTGTGCGCATCCTGCCCTCAAAGTGTTCATATGCGCCGCGTTCCTGCAGTTTTTGGAATTCTTTTTCAGATTGGGGGACCTGTTCGGGCGGGATAACATCGAGAATGCTCATGTCAAGATATTCCTCATGGCTGTAGCCGAAAAGTTCTGTGGCACGATGGTTGGCCTCGATATAGCGCAGATCGCTATCAACAATGAAGATAGCATCAATTGCATTCTCGACAAGCTCACGGTATTTCGACTCTGAGGCAGAGAGCATGGTCAGCGACGCCTCCTGAACCTTGACGGTGCTCTGCAGTTCCTGAATGCGCTTTTTCAGCGATTCGATTTCCTTGAGTAAACGGTTATGGTCGCTCTGTGTGCCCATTGCCAGCCTTTACATAATATCCTGATACAAGTATAAAACATTTCCGATTGATGTGTGAGGGGAGAAGGGGGCGCGGCAGCCTGTTAAAGTTCGGGGAGTGAAGAAATAGAAGACAGGAGGCGTTCCTTTGTCTCCTGAAGGTTGCCAACAAGGGTGCACCCAGCGGCATTCATATGGCCTCCCCCGTCGAAACCCTGGGCGACCTTAGATACATCGACGGAACCCTTCGAGCGAAGGCTGACTCTCCAGATATCACGCTCCACTTCCCTCATGAGAGCGGAGACCATGACGGTACTTATAACCAGGGGAAAGTTGACGAAATTCTCGGTATCAGAGGGCGTGGTCCCTGTTTCAGTAAACATTTCCTGGGGAATTACGGTTAGTGCTACCTGTCCATGAAGTTCTACCGAAGAAAGGTTCTGCAGCAGAAGTTCAAACCGGTCCCTGCTCCAGTCCTGATAGAGATGCTCTGATATCTCTCCGGGCCGTGCTCCGGCGTCCACCAGTTCGGCGGCGGCCCGGAGGCAGTCGGCCGTGGTGTTGGGAAACCTGAACGATCCGGTATCCACGGCCAGGGCGGTGTAGATATTAATAGCCATGTCCGGGTTCAGGAGAACTCCGAGTTCTTTGATGAGCCTGAAGACCATAAGCCCGGTGGCGGGGTTTCGAGTTTCTACCCAGCGCGGGTTCCCGAACTCCATTTCAGTCGCGTGGTGGTCTATGACCGCGGCATCAGCAAAGACAAGTTCCTCTATGCCTGCCCGCTCGGGGATGTTGCAGTCCAGCAGTATGAGGGCACTCCGGGGGGCCTCTGCCGGGGGCGGACCTTCCAGTATGCGCTCGTGACCGGGAAGAAATCTGTAAGTGGCCGGGGTGCCATCGTGGTTATATATCCGGACTTTCTTGCCCATGGACTCAAGGGCTTCTCCCAGGGCAAGGGCAGAGCCTAATGCGTCGCCGTCAGGGTTGAGATGAGTGGTGATAAAGAAACTCTCATGTTTGTGAATGAATGAAATGATATCATTCATGGTGCTCACTTTTCGCTGTCCTCCGTGTCGGGGGGCTCAATGTCACCGGACTGTTCCGAGCTGTGGATGTCCTTGAATATGCGTTCTATCTTTTCGGCGTATTCGGGGCTTGTATCGAGCCGGAACGCAAGATGGGGAATGACCTTCATTCTGAGCCTGCGGCCCAGTTCGGAGCGTACAAATGATGCCGATGCTTCAAGTGCCTGCATGGTCGGTTCGCGTTCTTCCGGACGAAAGACGCTGATGAACACCTTGGCGTTCTTCAGGTCAGGGGCAACTTCCACATCGGTTACTGTCAGAAATCCCAGCCTCGGATCCTTGATGCGCCGGGAAATTATCTCTGAAATCTCTTTTTTCAGAAGATGGCTTACCCGTTGAGAGCGTTTGTAGGGAAGCATGACCGATACCTCGATGGCCGGAGGGTTAGAGTTTGGCGGCTATTTTCTCAAGGACGAAGTTCTCCAGAATGTCTCCTGCCTTGAGGTCGTTGAAGTTCTCGACCAGGATGCCGCATTCGTACCCCTGCTGGACTTCCTTGGTGTCTTCCTGAAACCGCTTCAGGGAACCTATCTTTCCCTCATAGACAACGATATTGTCACGAATGACCCGCAGCCCGTCACTTGAGCGGCTGATCATTCCATCGATGACCATGCAGCCTGCGATGGTGCCCAGGCGCGAGGCCTGGAAGGTCTGCCGTACTTCGGCCCGGCCAAGGATCTTCTCCTTAACGGTTGGCTCAAGCATGCCTTCGAGGGCTTTCTTGACGTCTTCGATGGCTTCATAAATGATGTTATACAGTTCGATGTCCACGCCCTCGCGTTCCGACGTCTGAGAGGCCTTTAAGTCAGGCCGGACGTTGAACCCGATAATAATTGCGTTGGAAGCGGAGGCGAGCATGACATCGCTTTCGTTGATGCCGCCGACCGCAGCATGGATAACCTTGACCTGAACTTCCTCGTGTTTAATGGATTCGAGGGATTCCTTTAGGGCTTCCACGGAACCCTGGACGTCACCCTTTATGACGATATTGAGGTCCTTGATATCGCCTTCCTTGATCTTTGAGTACAGCTCCTCAAGAGTGAGCTTTTGTTTCTTGGCCATTTCAGCGGCCTTCATCTTGTTCTGCCTGGCAAGGGCTATCTGTCTTGCCTTCTTTTCATCCTCGACCACGGCGAAGGAATCACCGGCCATGGGAACCTCGTTGAAGCCGAGAACCTCAACCGGGGTTGAGGGTCCGGCGATATCCACCCGCTTACCCAGGTCGTTGAGCAGCGCCTTCACCTTGCCGGTGTTGACACCAGAGATGAATGCGTCACCGATCTGCAGACGGCCGGACTGTACCAGGACGGTTGCTACAGGTCCGCGTCCCTTGTCCAGCTTGGCTTCGATAATGACACCGCGCGCCGGGCTTTCAGGATTGGCCTTGAGCTCCATCATCTCTGACTGCAACAGGATAAGCTCCAGCAGTTCATCTATGCCAATACGCTGCTTGGCCGATATCTCCGCGAAGATGTTCTCCCCTCCCCAGTCTTCAGAAATGATACCGTGTTCGGTCAGTTCGGTCCTGACCTTCTGTGAATTCGCGTCGGGCTTGTCTATCTTGTTTACGGCAACGATTATCGGGACACCAGCCGCTTTTGCGTGGTCAATGGCCTCCACGGTCTGGGGTTTGACGCCGTCATCGGCTGCAACAATGAGAATTACGATATCTGTAACTTTTGCACCGCGTGCACGCAGCGCCGTAAATGCTTCGTGCCCTGGAGTATCAAGGAATACGATTTCTTTATCGTTGAGCGTGACCTTGTAAGCGCCGATGTGCTGTGTGATTCCACCGGCTTCTGTCTCTATGACACGTGATTCCCTGATCGCGTCGAGAAGAGATGTCTTTCCATGGTCAACGTGCCCCATGATAGTTACGATAGGAGGCCTGCCCCTGAGGTTCTTTTCGTCTTCCCTGGTTTCTTCGATAACTGAAATATCCTCGACCTCAGACACTTCAAGAGAGATACCAAAAGCATCGGCAATCAACAGGGCCGCGTCCATGTCCAGAGGCTGGTTGATGGTCGCCATGTAACCGAGNNCTCGGGCATTTTGACGCCAGTGACCTCGGAGAATTCCTTGACCGTGGCCCCTTCATGTATCTTCAGTGATTTCTTTCTCGGTGCTGTTGTCCCGGGGACGCCTTTCTCCATTGGCCTCTGGGCCATTGGTCTTTGCCTCCCACGTTTTTTCCCGCCGGACGGGGCGAAACGCTTGGCCTGGTCTATCTTGCGAATGGCTTGAAATGCCTTTTGCATGCTGGCCTTGGCTTTGAACTTTTCTACTTTTTCACCCTCGATGTCCTTGCGAANNCTTCTTCGGGGAGTATCTCTCCGCTGTCCTCAACAGATGGTTTCTGTACGGCCGAGGAAACCAGGCTTTTAAGTGTAGGCTGTTTGAATCCTGATTTGCGGTGCGGTTTTTGAGCAGTTTTCTGGGGCTGGGGCTTCTGCTTTTTCTTTGCGGCCGGTCTGGGCTTTTCGGGAGCAGCGGTCTTTATCTTTTCAGGTTTCTGTGGCTCCGCTTTTTTCTCCTTGCCCCGCATTGCTTCCTTTTGCGCGGGCTCGACTTTTTTCGGAGCTTCTTTTTTCGCCTCTTTTTTGGGCGTTTTCCCTGCCGGTTTCTGTGCCTTTTTCTTTTTCTCCTCGGCAGCTTTCTTAGCCTGTTTCTTTTCCGCTTCTTCTTTTTTCCTGGCTTCTTCAGCCTTCTTTTTTGCCTCTTCCGCTTTTTTCTTCTCTGCTTTTTTCTTCTCTGCTTTTTTCTCGGAGACCTTGCCAAGCATGGTAATGACCTTCCCAACGATATCGTCTTCGATACTCGATGAATGGGTCTTGTCCTGCACGCCAAGCTCCTTCAAGGCTTCGAGGATATCCTTGTTGGGTTTGCCGAGTTTTTTTGCGAGTTCGTATATTCTAATTTTTGCCATAGTCCTAGTTAAAGAAGGCCTCCAGATAAGCTTGTTTAAGGTGTATCTAACATGTTATCATACTGGACATTGTCAAATCAATTTCACTTTGGAGGATAAGAACGTGGCAAGTTGTCGTGTTTGTGGAAAAAAGAAGACCGTGGGCAATAATGTAAGCCATGCCAATAACAAGACAAAACGCCAGCTGTTTCCGAACCTGCAGCGTATGAAGGTTATGATGGACGGACGGAAGCAGCGTGTTTACGTTTGTACCCGGTGCCTGCGTTCAGGCCTGGTCCAAAAGGCCGTTTAAGGCCGCTTAAACCGGTCGGGTCGGACCTTGAGGACCTGGCTAGGGAGCTGGGCCTTGAAGGCGCCCTCAGGCTGCAGCGCCTGAGGGCTGACTGGAAAGAGATTTTTAATCAAGGCCCGCTTGCGTTGCATACCTTTCCCCGCTATCTGAGCGGAAGCCGTCTCACAATGGATGTAGATTCCCATGCCTGGCTGCAGCAGGCCAGTTTCCTGAAAAGCGAAATACTCAAGAAGCTGAAGCCATACGGGGTCTCTGACCTCTTGATGCGTATAGGCAGAATTGAAGCGCTCCGTGAGGAGCATCAACCTGAAGTGGCCCCCTCCGAGCTTACGCGGGAGGAATCCGATTTCCTGGATGAGGTCCTCTCTGGCATAGACGATGCCGACCTAGAGGACCACATCAGAGGGGCAATGCAGGCCTGGAGCCGCAAGCGAAGAGCCTTCCGCTTTAGGTCCCGTTTGGCGGACGAATAATATTTTTTAAAAAAGTCCTTGACAGTTTCTATATTTTTCAGCTATTTTTAAGGTAGAACTTAAATAAGGAGTTTAAATATGGTTCTGCCAAACAAGATATTGTTCATTATTGTAGCCTTGGCGTTGGTTTTTGTTTTTGCCGGAAGCGGCATATTGTTCGCTCAACAGTTCGAGTATGTTGATTATACCGTTAAAAAGGGTGATACCCTTTGGGGGATAACCAAAGAGCACCTAGAAGATGCGTTCCAGTGGCCGCTTGTCTGGAGGGAGAACCTTCGAATTAACAACCCGGACCTTATCTATCCCGGTCAGGTCATTCGTGTTCCGGTAAGGGTAATTGGTCCCGCTGTCGAGAAGGTAAGCCCCGGGCCACGACTCGAGACCGGGGAACCTGTTGATACTGCGGCCCAAGCTCCTCCTGAGAAAGAACTTCCGGAGAAAGCGGTTCAGGAGGAGGCAGAGGAAGCCAAAAGGCCGAAATGGAAGCCCTGGGAGCGAAGGGACCTTCGGCCCCGGAAAGCTAAAGAGCTTGTTTCACGGGAGTTTATTCTCGAGAGCGGTTATATTACGTCCAAGCTTCCTGATTATGGTCAAATCACCGATTCGCCCAGGGGACGGACCGAGTTCGGACAGTTTGACGATATTTACGTAAAGACAAAAAATCATGTTGAGCCGGGAACAAAATTCTATGTAGTAAGCAACGAGGGGAAGGTCCGGCATCCCATGACCGGCCATGTAATGGGCTACCTCGCTCACGTGAAGGGAACCATTGAGATCAAGGAGGCCGGAACGAGGGGGCTGCAGGCCACTGTGGTCGAGTCGTTTGAGGCATTAAGTATCGGGGACTCACTGGACCTTTATTTTGAGGTTCATCCCCCGTTTGTGGCCGGAGAGCCCAGAAAACCTGAGATCAATGCATATGTGGTTGCTTCCCGTTATTTGAGGACGTTGAACGGTCAGTTCGATGTGGTCTTTATCGATAAGGGAGTTGAGGACGGGTTCGCTGTGGGTGATGTGGTAATGACCCTGCTTCAGGGGACCGATGACTATAAAAACGCGACCGTGCAGCTTATTAATCTCCGCAGATCAACTTCTTTGGCCCTGGTGCTGCATAATAAGGACGAGATTAAATTTGGTGATGTGGTCATTAGTGCCGAATCGGAATGACCTGAGAGTGCAATAGGGAGAAAAAAGCAAAAGCCCCCGCCCGGAAGGGCGGGGGCTTTTGCTTTTTATTTTATGTGCTGATGATGGGTCAGGATATCAGGGTTCTCAGTGCTTTAAGCCGGGAAGGATGCTTGAGCTTGCGGAGCGCCTTTGCCTCTATCTGGCGCACCCTCTCTCTGGTAATGGAGAGGAAGCGGCCCACTTCCTCGAGAGTATGATCCCGGTCAGCACCGATGCCGAATCTCATTTTGATGACCTTCTCTTCCTTGGGAGAAAGAGTTCTCAGCACGCGCTGAAGCTGCTCGGATCCCTCTATGCGCTCAGCGTCCGAATACGGGGAAGGGCTGGTCTTGTCTCCAATAAAGTCCTCTAGTTCGGTGTCTTCGTCGCCTATAGGGGTCTGAAGAGCGATCGGGTCCTGAATGGCGCGGAAAACTTCTTCCACTTTTTTGACCGGTACGCCGAGCTTCTTGGCAATTTCTTCATTGGTAGGTTCTTTGCCGAGCTGGTGCGTAAGTTCGCGCGAGGCCTTGGTGACCCTGTTATAGAACTCCATCATGTGTACAGGCACCCGGATGGTCTTGGTCTGGTCGATCAGTGCCCGGGTAATGGCCTGGCGGATCCACCAGGTAGCGTAGGTGGAGAACTTGTAGCCCTTTTCGTACTCGAACTTGTCCACCGCCTTCATCAGGCCGATGTTGCCCTCCTGGATGAGGTCCAGAAGGGGCAGTCCGCGGCCTACGTAGTTTTTTGCAATATTGACGACAAGGCGGAGGTTGCGGGTGATGAGCTCGTTCTTTGCCTCGGTCATGAGTTCGCGCACCTTGATGATGCGGTCCCATTTTTCCTCCAGCTCCTCGACTTTCAGGCCGGTTTCTTTTTCGATCCGCTTGAACGTTTGCTGTACTTCCTTGTACAGTGCCTCAAGCTTTTTGGGCTGAATGCCCTTTTTCTTCCGCTCGTTTATGTTCTTCCTGAGCTGCTTGAGGTTCTGGTGCCTCCCGAGCTTCTGGTTCATCTCAAAAACGACATCCATGATGTCTTCCAGCTTCACCATCGTTTCCAGGATAGAGTTATAGATAATAACCTCTTCATCCTGCTGGGCGTCGCTTTCCTCGGGAAGCTCGGGTTCGTATTCCTCGTAGAGGGGCATGGCGGTGATGATCTCAGAGATGATAGCCTTGCCATCCTCTATCTGCTTGGCCAGTTGGGTTTCTTCGTCCTTGGTCAGGATGGAGATATTGCCCATTGACTGGAAGTAGGCCTGGACCAGGTCTTCGGTCTTTTCGTACTCTACGGGCTCTTCTTCCTCTTCCTCTTCCTTGCTGGAATCCTCATCAACGACCTTGATGCCCATTTCCTGGAGGACCTCCATGAGATCCTCAATTTCCTCCGGAGAAAAGAACTCAGCGGGGAGGGCGTCGTTGATGTCGTCGTAGGTGAGAGTGCCCCGGCGTTTGCCGAGGTCGATTATTTCTTCGAAGATGTCTTTGTCTCTCATAACCTCATGTCACCGTATATCAAATACAGAATCTGCCTAAGTATAAGATAAGGTAAAATACTCTATCTTACTACATAATACAGAAAAAAAGGGAGTTTTTGAACCCCCTCCTTTAAATTTAAGACTTCTGTAAGCCTTCGGGTTGCCCCATGAAAACAGAGGAGTAGATAGGGTGGGTCAAGCCTCACGGTCTATTAGTACTGGTAAGCTGAACACATTACTGTGCGTACACCTCCAGCCTATCAACGTGGTGGTCTACCACGGACCTTGAGGTATCATACGATACGGGAGATCTCATCTTGGGGTGGGCTTCACGCTTAGATGCTTTCAGCGGTTATCCCATCCGGACATAGCTACCCGGCGGTGCCGCTGGCGCGACAACTGGAACACCAGAGGTTCGTCCATCCCGGTCCTCTCGTACTAGGGACAGCTCCCCTCAAATCTCCTACGCCCACGGCAGATAGGGACCGAACTGTCTCACGACG
>JABAHP010000446.1_pt5 | contig 31737 bp, 28 predicted proteins | sample 7062081 | NCBI WGS metagenome assembly JABAHP01 (sample SAMN14534357, study PRJNA622989) | marine sediment metagenome | biome: marine biome [ENVO:00000428]; feature: marine pelagic biome [ENVO:01000023]; material: deep marine sediment [ENVO:00002113] | place: India: Gulf of Kutch | collected...
ATATCATCACCGACAATTTGAATACGGCTTTCGAGTCGATCGGTCATAATTTTCCAACCGTCCCAATCCCCTTCGGCAAGGCCATCTTCAATCGACACGATTGGATATTGGTCAATTAGTTTCTCATAGTAATCGATCATCTGCTGGGCGTTCAGTTTTTTATTTTCTGAACTTAAAGTATATTTGCCTCCTTTGAAAAATTCGCTCGCAGCCACATCCAGTGCGAGGCCGATTTCTTTACCCGGTTTGTAGCCGGCAGCTTCAATGGCCTGTAAAATCCTCTGAATAGCAGCCTCGTTTGACTCCAGATCGGGCGCAAAGCCCCCTTCATCTCCGACAGCTGTGTTTAGCCCCTGGTCTTTAAGAATCATTTTTAATTGCTGAAAGATCTCGGCACCCATCTGAACCGACTGAGCGATTGATTTCGCGCCAAAGGGTACGATCATAAATTCCTGAACGTCCAGGTTGTTGGCCGCATGCGCCCCGCCATTGATGATATTCATCATCGGAACCGGCAGGTAGCGCGCATTGATACCGCCCAGATAACGGTACAGCGGCACGGCGTATGCTGCTGCTGCGGCCCGGGCAGCTGCCATGGATACACCCAGAATGGCATTGGCACCCAGCTTTGATTTATTAGGTGTACCATCAAGTTCAATCATAAATTTATCCAGCGCAGCTTGATCGCCGGCATCCATGCCGGCTATGGCTGGCGCAATTTTGGTGAGAACGTTTTTTACGGCCGCAGAAACGCCTTTGCCCCCATATGCTTTTAATCTTTTGTCTCGCAGCTCTAACGCCTCGCGCTTCCCAGTCGACGCTCCGGAAGGCACAGCTGCTCTACCCACAGCACCGCAGGCCACCATAACATCCACTTCTACCGTAGGATTTCCTCTTGAATCCAGAATTTGTCTTGCTTTTATATCAACGATTTCGGTCATGTCACTCTCCCCCTCTTTGCGGCACAAAAGGCCTTAAACAGTTCAACGATCCGGCCGAAGCAACAAGACACATCTAGCCAGTTTTGAATGTTCTCACCCGGACGGTTACATATACCTGATGCCAACTGACACCCGTTGTTGGTAGGGTCTATTTTTAGTATGCTTATGGCAATCCGGACGAATGGTGGAGTTCAAAAGGAACTGGCCATGTTGCTTGACAAATATCAGGGAAATGTTACTCTGCAATAGCTTCGATGTCAAGTAGAGCCGGGTTGAAAGAAACACGCTTTTTGCGCAGAAAAATTCATACAATATGGAAGAAAAAGGCAAAGATTTATATACAACTGCCCATCTTTTCGTAGCGGCCATCCGGGTGTGCGAACATCAAATGAGCTCTCCGCCGACGATTGATGATATTTCTAAAACCTTGGCGATGTCCTTAGAACGCAGCAACTATATCTGTAGAAAACTAAAAGCCCTGGGCGTTATTGACCGCGTAGAAGGTTCATATGGTAATCGACTGTTCGTCCGGGACCATTTGAAAATTGAAGAAATCCCACGCGATGCCGATGGAACACAATTGGATGAAGAATTGCAAAAATTTAAAGACTCCCAGAAGGCCCTAACGGAAAAAATTGAAACGATTCAAGCCAAGCAGGCCCGAAAGAAAAAAGACCTTTTTGCCGAAATGGAAAAAAAACTCAAGCAGGAGCTGGATAAAAAATAGGTATGCTTAACGATCTCCTCGCACATTCATCGGCTACACCTGACCGGATTACCGCTTTATTGTTGCAAGGATGGTTTCAGATTTACCGGTTTGCCTGATTGTCTTGCCTGCCAGACATTTCAAACCAGGCCAACTATCAAATATTACGATGATTTTTTGCTTGACATAAAATTGCCTTTATCATTAAGCTTATTGCTGCAGCCATCCAATTCGTATTGTTTTCAAATACATAAAATAATTATCACAATCAGATTGCAGTAGCCGCTCACGATTAATCGTGCGCGGCTGTGTAATCGTGGTTAACGATTTGGTGTTATATTTCCAACTGATTGGAATTTTACTAATGGACATAGGCAGACCCGAGCAACCAGAGATTTTTTATCGCAAGATCCATCGCAAGGATCATGACCAAATCGCTCTCGATGCGGAGATGATTCGCTTGTTGATCGCTATCGATGAGAAAAAGAGTTTGTCTCAAATTGCCGCTGAAGTGCAGATGGAACCGACAACGCTGAAAAAGAATCTGGGGAAATTGATTCAATTAGGACTGGTTGAGCCTATCAAAAAGGGCCTGCCAGTTTTGGATAAAATCTTCCTGCAAGCATTAAATATCAATTTATCCAGAGCAATTGGACCGATGGCCGAATTGTTAATCGAAGAAGTTGCGTCAGAGATGGAAATAACCGGTCCTGGAATTCCGGTACATCAGGCTGCCGAAATGATAACCACGCTTTCGCATGAAATACCGGATCCGGAAAAACGGATCGAATTTAAAAAATCCATGATGGATATTCTAAATAAAAAGCGAATCTATACGGAGGTGCCCAAGCCATGATGGACATTATTTGTGATGAATGCGGGAAAAAATATCGTGTTGACGAAACGAAAATGAAAGGCCAAAAAGCCAAGGTTAAATGCAAAGCCTGCGATAACATCATGGTCGTAACCAAGCCTGCACCCGCAGTCCCCGATGAACCGTCTCCGGTACCTGATATACCCGAGGAGCAACCGTCCCCGGAACCGCAGATGCCCGAGCAGGCCGCTGAACGACCGGCATCGCTGCGCCCGGAAGCTGAGGATTTGCACCGAGAGACGCCTGCGTTTTACGGTGGGCAGAAAGTGCGTTTCGGTCTATTTGGCAAGATCATCACCGTTATGCTCATCGTCAGTTTATTGCCTTTTGCCATTTTTTGGGGAATTACGTTACGGGAAACCAATGAACGGATTCGCACCGATACCGAAACGCTGATGGCCCAAACGGCTTCGGGTTTGGAAAATCAGATTAACGGGTGGATTAATAACAATGTTGCCATCTTACGCACCGCCGCGAAGCTACCAGAAATTCAATCCATGGACGGCATATTGCAGAAGCCCATACTGGAAACCATTCAAAAGCAATACCCCTGGATGTATCTGGTATTCACCGTAGGAACCGATGGCGTCAATGTTGCCCGCAGTGATGATGTGCCGCTTAAAGATTATTCTGACCGTCAATATTACAAGGATATCATTCGCGGCAAGGGCCTCAGCTGGCAAACGTTGGTCGGCAAAACATCCAAGAAACCGGCTCTGGTATTGTCGGTTCCGATTAAATCAGCAGATCAGACCGTAGGCGTTATGGCAGCGGCAATGACCATTGACGACATATCCAAAAGCATTGTGACATGGAAAAAGGGCAAAACCGGATACGCTTTTTTGGTGGACGAAAAAGGCTTTGTGGTCGCCCACCCCAACAGACAATTTGTGGCCAAACGCAAAAACCTCAACAGTCATCCTTTGATCGCCAATTACCGCAAAAAAGGCTGGACCACCATTACCACTCGATTTAACACCGGAAACGACAAGCCGGCTCTGGGTCATGTCCGCAGCAATAATTACGGATGGGCCCTGGCGATGCAACAGGAAGACAATGAGGTGTTTGCGGCATTAAACCGCATGCAAAAGTTTGCCCTGACCCTTCTGGGTTGCACCATACTGTTAGTATCGGTCATTGCATGGTTTTCAGCCCGAGCGATTGTGACACCGGTAATGAAGCTGACCGACGCAGCCGAGCGTATGAGTCTGGGTGAATTGAATGTAAAAATCGATATAAAATCCAGAGATGAGATCGGTTTATTGGCTCAAGCGATTGGTCGCATGCAGACCAGTTTGAGGCTGGCTATGAACCGCCTCCGCCGTAAAAGGTGACGTTATCCGTTATTTGTTATAAGTTATTGGGTGATTGCAAACTTCCATTCATAATCTTTCAGACCTCTTCCAATAACAAATAACCAATAACTCACTCCCCTAATGGCAACTTCTGCCAAATTACACCGGAAAGAGGCTATTTGCATCATCGCCCGGAAACTGTACCAATAATAGTGACTTCGATGGTGCGTTGACGGTGGCGATTATCATGGTTGATGGCCACTACCTGTTGCCAGGTTCCGATTTTCAGACGACCCCGCCGAACGGGTAGGACGATCGAAGGTCCCAGCAACGCGGCCTGCACATGGCTGTGCCCGTTGCCGTCATGCCAGGCTTTTTCATGTTCATACGCCAATTCCGGGGGTGCCATGCGATTGACGGCTGCCATTAGATCGCTGACCACACCGGGTTCATATTCAATGGTCGTCAACGATCCGGTGGATCCCACCATGGTGGCATTTAAACTACCATTCTCAACCTGAGATTCATGAATCAGTTGCTCAAATGCCGGTGTGATATCACGAATATCCGGACCTGTTTTGAGACTGATTTCGACAGATTTACAAAAAAGCGTGATGGATGGCATATAATTTTCCTCCTTTGGCAGACCGCCCTGACCCACCCGTTATTCCGTGCACCTATACAGCGCCGATGCTCTGCTGATTTTCATCAATACAATCACAGTTGAACACTTCCAAACCGTCGCAAATATCCGTTAGGGGTTGTCAATAAATTTGACGCAAATGTCAAATGATAAGATGGCCTTATCTTTTTCTATACATACCATGCCCAGACCGATCGGGCCAAAAACATAGTATTGTCGACCAATTAGTCGCATTGAAAAAAAGCGTGAGCACAAAAATGCACATAATTTCTTTTGATTAAGTTTGTAAATGTCAAAAAATGAATGCGTTTTCATTTTTTTATAACAACATAACTGCTTGGAATCTATACTATAATCATCCTTTCTTCGGAATACCAGCGCTCCCGATAGTCATTTTGGCAAGAAATTTGCTGTTTAATAAACCTGTGTATTTCCTGTCTGTATGTGTTCATTCCCAACCTTAAGAGGTAAGTCAGATGGAGCGCCGAAACCACCAACGTTATGGGGTTCAACCGGGTACTTTCGCTGTTCTGAGATCCACATCCATAGAATTGAGCAAAATAAAAGATATGAGCATGGGCGAGATTGCTTTCGCGGTTATCAAATCCAAGCCCATCAAAATGGGTCAAGTCATCAATATTTCAACAGATGGGCTGGCTTTTCATTACATTGACCGCAAAAAGGGGCCGAACAGCCTGTTTAAGATGGATATCTTATTTGCTAAAGACGCTTTTTATCTAGACCGCATCCTCTTTAAACCGGTTTTCGATTTTGAAATTAAGTCGGATATTCCGCTAAATTCCTTTTCGATTCGCAAATGCGGGGTAAAATTTGGTGAATTGAATCAGCGGCAGCGATCACAATTGGAGTATTTTATTTGTAACCATACGGTGGATTTGGCAGAGTTAAAACCCTCGCTTCAGCCCTGGAATGACGAAAGATTGATGCTGTGCGACGCAAATCAGATGGCCGAATCGTTGGCTTAACCGTTAAACAGCCAATTCCCAAGCTCAGCGAATGATAAATAAGCGCAAATATCCAAGACGATTTTGTTCGGAGTCCTCCTTTTTTGCTACGCGATACGGCGTCTACGAATGTTTTATTAAAAATCTAGGCACCAAAGGTGCTTTTATCGAGACGGATTTGTTTTTACCCGAAGGAAATACGGTGACGATTGCGCTGCCCACACATGGGAGGGTAAGCAGCCTTAAACTAAAGGGTAAAGTCGTCTGGACGGATCAATATGGATTTGGCGTTGAATTTGGTGAACCGATTCTGATTTAAGTCGCCTTTTTATCTCACATTTCCATCCTTCCTTATTCTGCCCAAAGATAGATGGTCATCACCCTGAAGCGCAACGTTTTCGGATGGTTGAGCGTTTTATCCGCTTTATGAACCGCTTATCTGCACAGCCCCTATTTTGTGAAATAAACTACACAAAAAATAGCACTTTCTTTTCAGAGCCCCTTCTGCCGAAAGTTTATGCAAATTTATAAGTATCTGGAATTCTATAAAATGTCTTTCAAATTGGGATAATTGACTGTATTTGCACGCTTTTTGCAAGGAACGAAAGTTAGAACTATGTTTTCATACACAGGCGCTTTAAATGTATGAAAAAATGGCGCTATTGGGGGGTTAGATAATAGCCCGTCCAAACATTAACGACAAAACCGAAGTCAGACGGCAAAGAAGGGGATTGATCTATATGCGCAAAGATTATTTTTGCCTTAACCAGAAGGGTTTTACGCTAATTGAAATGGTTTCGGTGATGATCATCATGGGCGTTGTTGCATCCGTATCGATTCAAAAATTTGATATCGTATCCAATACTGCAAACGAAAGAGCTTTGATCACCGGAATAAAAGAACTCAATGTCAGAGAGTCACTCGTGTGGTCGAACATGAAGATATCCGATGACGGGTATACCGGAGATGAGGATTTATGGAACTTGATGAAAATGGATCTGGGAACAGACTATGATTGGGTCAGTGGGCCGATTCGCGAAACGGGTGGTACATTGAAATTTAAAACCGCATCAAGATCACTTAGCCGGCATGTATCAACCCATTCATCTGCAGGCAGATGGGACTAATCGGTTCTTATTTTGCCAAACAGACAAAATAAACAAAAAGCAGGGCCATTAAGGCGCTGCTTTTTTTTAGCCGATCTCAAAAATGCATCTAACGCCCAATTTCAAAAGATGATAGTTTAGAATTTGAGTTGATAAACGCGATGGGTCTTGAGAATTTCGCCTTCTAGCGTTTCGACATTACTGAGCATTTTAGCGGTGGTTTCCTGAATCTGGACCATTTCTAGGTGCTTAAACTGGGTATACTTCCGAATCGTCTTTTCGATCTCTGCATATAAAAGGGTGTTAGCGCCGGTACCCTGGAAATCCGGCAAGATACCCATCCCATTAATCAAAATCCGATCCGCTTTTTTATATTCGCGCAGCAACCGAAAAGTAGACCACAGATTTAATTTGCCCCCGGCCCTTTGCATGGCGGCAGAAAGATCGTGAAAGCCGAATAAAAACCCGATGACCTTGTCTTTGTAAGTGATAATTTTGATGAGCCTGGGATCTGCTATTTGCACAAGGCTATTCTTAAGAAAAGCCAGCTCATTTGCCGACAACTCATAATTGCCCGCATGATCGCTGAGCGTTTGGGCAAAAACGAATACAATGTCATCGGCAATTTCCAGCAGCTGCTTCTTGGATTTAAATTCTAAAACACGACACTCACCCTTTTTTAGCAGATCTGCTGCGGATTGAACGATGATATCCGGCAGCGTCGCGGTGGTGGGAAGATAAAATGAAAAATTATCAATTAATTTTGTAAATCCGAATTCTTCGAAGTGCTGCGCATAATAGGCATGGTTATACATCATCATCGTCATGGCTGCGCGTTGGTCAAAGCCGGCTACCAGCAACCCCACCCCGGTCACCCCGCCAAGTCCCATCGGGCCCATCAAGCTACTAAGATTCCTGGCTTTGGCCCAATCAATGGCTTTCTGGAGCAGTCTTTCAACAACCTGGCCATCATCAATGAAGTCGACAAAATAAAAATAGGCGCTGTTTATGGAATGCGTTTGGTTGTAACGCACGTTATCAAAAACAAAAATGCGCCCAACGACCTGATTATCTTTTAACGCTACGAAAAATTCCCCGGTCGAATGTTCAAACACCGGATGGTGGCGATCGATGAAAGCGATGATGTCTTTGTCAAACCAGGGGACCCAGTTGGGATCACGGCGATAAAGAACAAACGGCATTTCTATAAAATCCCGACACAACGGGCTTTGCGAATTTTCAACCTTTTTGATGTCTATTGAACCCATTGTATTTGCTTTCAGGTGCTCATATTTGATTTTTGTAAGTGCAGCTTAGATTTTAATATTTTAATTACAGCGCTTTTTTACAGAACCAGCGACTCAATAAATTCCAGCAGCTGATTTAGGTTCTGGCAAGGACGGACTTCGTCACAGTATTCCATATAGGTTCGCATCTCGCTGTCGCCCGTATACCAGAAATAGGGGGTCTCGGGATTCAGCCAGATTACCCGACGGCTTCTGTCGCGCATTTCATCCAGGATTCTTGCTTCCGGATTGCCGTAGTTTGTCCGGCCGTCACCGATTATAATCAGGGTCGTCTTTTTATTGAGCATGTCCATGTGCCTGTTTTTAAACTGGCGAAATGTCAATCCATAATCAGTCGCCGCATTGTACTCGATATCGGCCTCCTTCAAAATTTTTTCAATGGCCTGGTTGATTTCAAAATCTTCAAAAACATGGGTGACCTCATCCAGACCGGCCACAAATACAAAACTGTGCACCTGGGTAAAGCATTCCTGCAGCGAATAGAGCATATTTAACATGAATCGCGCCGCCGACCAGACGGACCCGGAGACATCGCACAGCGCAACAATTTTGCTTTTCCGCAGAGGCCGATTGCGATAATACAATTCCATTGGGATCCCCTGATAGCCGGCAGCCCTCCGTAATGTCTTTTTGATATCCAGCACACCCCGATTCTGCCCTGCATAACGCCGACTGATAGTATCTTTTAGCTTGCGCACCAGTTGTTCGATTACCTCACGCATGTCCGCCACTTCTTTTTGGGTCAGCGACGCAAAATGGATTTCTCCCATGTGGTCCAGTCGCTGTCGATACGTCATTTTTTTATCAGCGTCGTTCGCATATGCCTGACGGTCCTGGACTAATATCCGGCGCGCGCTGTTCAGTCGGCTTTTAAAAAGCGTATTTAAGGCGCGACGCATTTCCCAATCCATCTGGTCACGATGGTCGGCCAAAAATTGCTCCAGGGCTTCCTCTGCTGCATTGAGCGCCAGCATGATTTCAAGACGCTGCGTCACCGCACCCAGATTTGCTCCCGGTCCGCGGTTTTGATCATCTGGTCCGGATCCGATCTGCTGGAGCTGCTCGAAATATGGCAGCGGATTGCCGTCTAAAAAGTCCAGTACCGTTTGCATGTTCGGATGGTCTTCTTGCATCGGTGACAGCGCTTGCAGAACATCTTGAACTTGTTGCGCCAGAGGTTCGGAGTTGACAATCGAGGCATCCTGGCGCAATTCATGAAAAAACATCTGATACAGACGGTCGAAATGTCGCTGCTCCCGTCGGCTTTTCGCGAAATTGGCACGCAAGACCGCCGCAAATTGCGGCTCTTCTGCGATATCAACTAGCTGCATTTGACTGAGACAATCGAGTACCTCCGAGGTGGCTATCCGCAAACCGGCGCTGCGGGCGATACCTACAAATTTTAAAACCAGATTAACCATCAGAAAAAATGACTTGAGCTGAATTGCGGAATCAGATCATTTTGCTTATTTGCTCACGCAAAGCCGCCAAGCTCGCAAAGTTAGAAATTTTAACCCTTGATTCTTTGCGTCTTTGCGCCTTTGCGTGAGACCTAAAACTTTTGATCATTTTAGACATTTTAGATCATTTATTAGTTGATTATCTGAGATAGTTTGGCCTGAACCTGATCCACATCGGCCTGATATTTGAGAATCACATTCAAGGTATCCCTGACGACTTCCGGGCTCAGGTCCTCAATTTGAAGTGCCAGCAGTGATTGGGCCCAATCCAGGGTTTCCGAAACACAGGGTTTCTTTTTGAGGTCTAAATCTCGAATTTTATGGATGGCATCGATCAGCTGGCCGGCCAGCGCTGCTTTAATTCCGGGGATTTTGAGACGGACGATTTTCATCTCCAGATCGCGATCCGGATAATCGATGTACAAATGAATGCAGCGCCGCTTCAGGGCGTCGCTCATATCGCGCGAATCATTGGAGGTTAAAAATACAAAGGGAATATTGCGTGCCGTGCGGGTGCCCAGCTCAGGAATGGATACCTGAAAATCACTCAAGACTTCTAACAGAAAGGCCTCGAATTCAGGATCGGATTTATCGACTTCATCCACCAGCAGGACAACCGGCTGCACGGATGAAATCGCCTGCAGCAGCGGCCGCGGTTGGATAAACCGCTCGGAAAAGAATGCATCTTCCTGATCGGCAATGCGATCGACTGCTTCGGTCAAACTGCGGGCGCCGGAAACCACATCATCAATTTTTTCTTTCACCATCTGCGTATACAGCAGCTGCTTGGCATACTCCCACTCATAGAGTGCTTTGGTTTCATCCAGGCCTTCGTAACATTGCAAACGAATCAACTCACGCCCCAGGCTGCGGGCAACGGCTTTGGACAGTTCCGTTTTGCCTACTCCGGCAGGACCTTCCACCAGCACCGGTTTGAGTGTGGCCTGCGCCAAAAAAACAACCGTGGCAATTGTTTTCGAACAAATATAGTCAGCGGACTCCAGCGCCGCAGCCACATGATCAACATTCTCAAACTTTTTTATTCTTTTACCCATAAAGCTTCACCTTATTCTATCGTGCGGCTTTTCGACGTTTTTTTTAGGTTTATAGCACAATAGCATACCCCACCTGCAGATTAAAGCTAATATACATGAGAACCTGTGGATCGCCATTCAGATCGAAATGAAATCACCCCTAACGCACCTATTTACAATATTCGGTTGTTTTATCCGTCTGGTTTGATTTCTGCCGAATATTGTAGTACTTCAAAATAATTTTAAATGAGCTAAACATTTATCTTGAGGCCTTCCAGGTCAATGAAGCTTGTCTGCCGTTAAATAAAGACCGCCCGGAAATTAAAGCCTTTTTTCAAACCTACCATCGTTTCGGGAGTCATGCACCATGACAAAATTTAAGCGTTTTCACCTAAAAAACGAGATGCTGGTTGCCAATGGTCTGGCCAACTTTGTCGGTGTATTCTTCGTAAACGCCATGTTATACGCTGCCGAAGGATTTCCAGCAGATAAACAAATGTGGCAGCAGCCCATCCCCTATTGGGTGGATGCGCTCTTCACGCCACTTGCATTTATCTTTGTCGCCACCATGACGCTGCTCTATGAAAAGCCGATTCGACGCTACTTAGATCTATCATTCAAGAAGGCCTCCATTCCACGGGACCTTGAAACAACGGCCCGGCAGCGGCTGCTAAATGAGCCTTTTGTTCTCATCGCCCTGAGTTTCAGCATGTGGCTTCTGTCAGCCATTATTTATTCACTCATTCACTGGGCCTATGGATCTGGATTAAATATGGTCCAGCGCACCCTGTACAATGCGCTCATCACCGGCATCATCACGGTTACCGCTGCCTTTTTCATGCTGGAACACATTTTACAAAAAAAGCTGGCGCCACTTTTTTTCCCAAACGGGGGTCTCACCACCGTACCTCAGACGTTGCGCATCCGAATCCGAACGCGCCTGGTGGCGCTCCTGTTTGCCTGCAACCTGATTCCGCTCATAACCATAATGGTCAATCTGCAAAGAATCACCGGCACCCAATCGGATTTTAGAACAGCCATCGAGCAGTTGCGTTCCGGCATTTTTACGAATGCGATTATTTTTTTATCCATTGGCGTTTTTCTAACCATGCTTCTTGCCAGAAATTTATCAATCCCCTTCAAAGAAATCGTTCAAACTTTAAGGTGGGTCAGAAACGGACGCTTTGACAAAAAGGTCCAGGTCACCACCAATGATGAAATCGGCTATACCGGTGATGTCATCAACGAAATGACCGAAGGGCTTAAAGAGCGCGAGCGCCTGCAGCAGTCTTTGAATATCGCCATGGAGGTCCAGCAAAATCTGCTTCCCGCTCAGGACCCCCAAATTGAAGGCCTGGATATTGCCGGCACCAGCATCTATTGCGAAGAAACCGGCGGCGATTATTACGACTATCTGATGACCGGGGAAAAGGACCAGAAAAAGATCTGTGTGGTGGTGGGCGATGTCGCCGATCACGGCATCCCATCGGCGTTGCTCATGACCACGGCGCGGGCTTTTCTGCGCCAGCGCACCTCGAGATCGGGTGAACTGGATCAGGTGGTATCCGACGTAAACCGGCAGCTGACCCGGGATGTCGAAGATTCCGGGCGCTTCATGACGCTGTTCATTTGCGAAATCGACCGCGACCATCAGATCATTCACTGGGTTAATGCCGGCCATGATCCGGCCATGATCTACGACCATGCAGACGACCGCTTTGAAGAGCTAACCGGCAATGCGTTGCCATTGGGCGTATCTGAGAAGGCTGCTTATCAAAAATTTGATAAAAAAATTAGCCCGGGCCAGATCATTATGATGGGAACCGACGGGATCTGGGAGGCGCAAAGCCCCAAAGGCGACATGTTCGGCAAAGAACGTTTTAAAGACATCATCCGCCAGCAGGCCAATCGGCCGGCCAAAGAAATCATTCAAACAGTCATCCAAGCGGTCGACCGCTTCTGCCAGCCGCTGGCTAAAACGGATGATGTTACATTAGTGGTTGCCAAAATAACTTAAAAGCTGTCAAAAAAATGCATCTAAGGCCTAAGGGCTTTGTTGCTGGCAGGGCCGGGGGTCCCCTTTTTCCCCCGACCCTGCGTAAAATACTCGAATACTAGCGTGTATGCTCGTGCACCCGCATTTTGAATCGGTTTGCGTCGCGTATTATTGAGCACCTTAATCTATTAAAATCAGATGTAAAATCCCGCTTTCAAGCGGGGGACGTTAGCTACTATTTTTTTGACAGCTTTTGGTAATATTTCCTAAAAATGATTTGCATTATATAACAAGTTCAAAGAAGATGGCCTACAGACATTGCTTGCGCTAACCGTTGCTGAAAGAGCACGTTATTTACTGAAAGGAAGGGGAAAATGGAAAAACCGATCGACAACTTTTGGCAAATCCGGCTGGCAGAGGTAAAGGCAGCTCTTGAAGCCAACAATTTTGAAGTCTTTTTGACGGGAAATGAAGCGGATGCGAATAAAATTGTACTGGAGAATCTGATCCCCCAATTAAAACCCAGGACCGTATCGTGGGGCGGCTCGATGACCTTTACCGGATCGGGCCTGTACAAAAAGCTGAAAGGTCAGGCGGATCTCGAGGTCTGGGATACGTTCGACAAAAAGATTTCCGATGATGAAAAAAAACAACGACGTCGGCAGGCGCTGCATGCCGATCTGTTTATCACCGGTACCAATGCCGTCACCGAAGCCGGTCAACTGGTGAATCTGGATATGATCGGCAACCGAATCGCGGCGCTGACTTTCGGCCCACACTGGGTTATTATCATGGTGGGACGCAATAAAATTGTGCCCGATCTGGAAGAAGCCATGTTCCGGGTGAAAAATTACGTTGCGCCGACCAACTCCATGCGATTGGACAAGAAAACGCCCTGTGTCAAGACATCTTATTGCCAGGAGTGCCAGAGCCCGGACCGAATTTGCAATACCTGGACCATCACTGAAAAAGCATTTCCCAAAGGCAGGGTAAAAATCGTTCTGATTAATCAAGATTTGGGACTTTAATAAGGAGGATATTATGAAAATTATGGTGGGGTTTGACGGATCCAAGGTAGCCGAGACAGCATTGAAGCTGGCGGCGGAGCATGCTCAGGCATTTGGTGCGCAAATTTTTCTGGTGCATTCAATGATCGGCGGGCCGGATGTGCCCAAAAGAGATTTTGAAAACAATGAGCGCGAGCTGGAATATCACAAAAATGAATTCAAAAAGAAGGACATTGTCTGCGAATCGCTGTTGTCGGTCAGAGGTCTGGAGCCCGGCGAGGATCTGACCCGCTTGGCCGAAGAACAACAGGTCGATGAAATCATCATGGGGGTCAGGCGCCGGTCGAAGGTCGGCAAACTCGTGTTTGGCTCCACCGCGCAGTACGTGATTTTAAATGCACCGTGCCCGGTCGTTACCGTCAAGTAGATTCGCTGCCGAACAACAAACAGTTCCGGTGTCTCGTTGAGCACGGCACTGCTTATTTTAAAACCAACAGGACTATTGCCAAATTTAGTGGTGACGACGATTGACGCTAAAAGAATTTCTACTTGACATGCATTTGGCGGAGATTTAAGGTTTTTGATATATTAAGAAGCTTTCTCAAAAATAGTAGGTTACGCTTCCCGGTTGGCCAGTTGAGCGCGTTGTTTCGTTGAGCCCGATTCGAATGGTATGCAGTCACAGATTATCCTTAACCGGCAAACGGGTTAACGGGTAACGGGCTCAACCTATAATCGTTAGATGCATTTTTGAGATCGCTTCAAGTTGGGGTGGCTTTTTTAGCCTGAGATCATACCCTTGGAACCTGATCTGGGTAATACCAGCGAAGGGAACGACACGCACAATCGCATACACACGAACAAGCCGTTTCCTGCTGGAAGCGGCTTTTTTATATGAGGTGACGGGAAGTTTTTTAAAACGATCACGGAATGAGTCATCAACGACTTCCTCGTGCAAACTCACAATTAAGGGAGTGTAGCCAAAGAACAGAATTCAAATATAACATAATGGGTTGGACGTAAAATCACATTCGCGCCCATTTGCAGCTTTGGGGTTATTGCTGTTCTTTCGCAACGCTTCCTAAACCATTCGGACCGTGCACGATTTCGTTGCTGATAATTCATTGCTTTATTATTTGGGGTTTTACAGAAAACGCCCCGACGCCTCATTTATTGAATCGTGACATTTTTGCAGGTTGTTTGAATCCGGTTACAGAGAGAGCTAAAAAACTGACGAAGAAAATGAGGTAAGCGATGAAAAATTTAAACGAACAGGCTGCTTATAATCTGACAGCCGTCAGGGAGAAAAAACCGCTCATTCACAATATCACCAATTTTGTGGTCATGAATTATACCGCCAATGCCCTGCTGGCAATGGGGGCTTCACCGGTCATGGCACATGCCCAGAATGAAGTTGAAGATATGGTTGCCTTTGCCGGTACGCTGGTGCTCAATATCGGCACATTAACCGACGATTGGATTGCGGCGATGATAAAGGCCGGCCAGAAGGCCACCGCACAGCAAACACCCATTATTCTCGATCCGGTTGGATCCGGCGCCACAGCGCTGCGCACCCATTCGGCTAAAAAAATCATCGATGCTGCGAAAATCAGTGTCATCCGCGGCAACGCATCGGAAATACTGTCGCTGCGGCATGAGAACTCCAAAACAAAAGGGGTGGACTCGATTCACTCGGTCGAAGAAGCCGCCGACGCCGCCACGGTTTTAGCCGAGGAGCTTAGCACCACCCTGGCCATTACCGGAGCGCTTGATCTGGTCACCGACGGCAGCCGCGTTGTGCGCGTGGCAAACGGACACCCCCTGATGGGTTATGTCACCGGCACCGGCTGCACGGCCACCGTGGCGATCGGTGCCTTTTTAGCCGTCGATGATGATCCGCTCAGCGCCACGGCAACGGCACTGGCCTATTTCGGCCTGGCCGGCGAGGTTGCCGGCCGTCATGCAGACGCCCCGGGAAGCTTTATGATCCAGATGATCGATGCCCTGTATACGATTACACCCCAGGACCTGCAAAATGGCTCCAAAATTGAGCAAAATTAATTCGTCAGTTGTCAGTGGTCCTTTGTCCGTGGTGTAAAATCAACCACAAAATCGCCGGCAGCTATCCGAGAAAATCCATGCTTTTAGCAACAGACGACTGACAACGAACCACTGACAAAATGATAGAAGGATTTCTGGCTGCTAATAAAGGATTCTGGTTTCAGTGTTCAGGTGTCAGCCCTTCTCTTCGACCCTGACACATGAAACCTGATACCTAATAAAGGTCCACCTACCAGAGGCCCGCAAATTGAAAGCAAGACTTATGAAAACTGAAAACATAGACTATTCGCTGTACCTGGTAACCGACCGGGGTCTGGCCCGCGGCCGCTCAACCCTTGAAATCATCACCGCTGCCGTTAACGGCGGCGCCACCGTCGTGCAACTGCGCGAAAAAGAGTGTTCGACCCTGGAGTTTATCGAGCAGGCCCTGGGCATTAAAGCATTCCTTAAAACACGCCATGTCCCGTTGATTATCAACGACCGGCTCGATGTCGCTCAGGCAGTCGACGCCGATGGTGTCCATCTTGGCCAAACGGATATGCCGCTGGAAACAGCCAAGGGTATTGTGGGCGATACGATGCTCATCGGCATTTCAGCTGAATGCCTGAAAGATGCCATTGCAGCTGAAAAAGGTGGCGCCGATTACCTGGGCGTTAGCCCCATTTATGCCACGCCTACCAAAACCGATACGGCACCTGCCCTGGGGCTGGAAGGGCTGCGGGAAATTCGCAAGGCCGTAAAACTGCCGCTGGTGGGCATTGGTGGTTTAAATCAGGGCAACGCGGCTGCGGTCATTCGCAACGGCGCTGATGGCGTTGCGGTGGTTTCGGCGATTGTGGCTGCCGATGATCCGGAGATCGCAGCCCGCGAATTAAAGCAGGTGATAAACGAGGCCCAACAGACATGAGCCTGAAAGAAATCGGTGAATTTGGATTTATCAAAAAGATCAGCCGCGGCTGCTTGATTCGGCCGAATACGATTGTCAAAGCCATCGGTGACGACGCCGCCGCTTTCAGATGCGATCCCGACCAGCTGGCACTGATCACAACGGATTTGCTGGTCGAGCGCATTCATTTCCTGCGCGAGGCCATATCCGGATTTGATCTGGGCTATAAGTCCCTGGCCGTAAACCTGAGCGACATCGCCGCCATGGGCGGCACCGCCCGGGAAGCATTTGTCAGCATTGCCATTCCCGATGATTGTCATCTAGATTACCTGGATGACATCTACAATGGCATTAAGGATCTGGCCGCCGGATTCGACGTCAATGTACTCGGCGGTGATACCACCCGCTCGAAGATAGACTTGATCATTAATATCGTCGTACAGGGCGTTGTGCCGGAGGCAGAGATTCTGTGCCGCGATGCCGCCCGGCCGGCGGATATCATATGTTCAACCGGATTTCTGGGCGATAGCAAGGCCGGTCTGCATCTGATCCTCAATCAAATTGCCGCCGACACACAAGGGCTCAAATCACTGCTTAAGGCCCACAACCTGCCGCAACCCCATCTGCGGGAAGGCCGCTTTCTTGCCCGCCAACCGGGGGTTCACGCGGCCATCGATACCAGCGACGGTTTGAGCTCCGATCTGGGCCACATTGCTGAAGAAAGCCGGGTCGGCGCCCGCCTGTATGCCGATAAAATACCCATTTCATCGAACCTGAAAGATTTTTGTGCGCGTTTTGATTTTGACCCGGTCGATTACGCCCTTTCCGGCGGCGAAGATTATACCCTGCTGTGCACGGTAGCACCGGACCGTGCCGAAGATATTACGCATGACTTTGAAAACAAATTTAAGCGCCCGTTGTTTGCCATCGGTGAAATCACCGCGGATAAACAGCTGACCCTCATCGATCCGGACGGTAAAACCAAACCCATAACCCCGACAGGCTGGGATCATTTTAAGGCCAAAGAAAATGAATGAAGCTGCCCAAAATCAGAAAACCCCCAAACAATATCGTAAAGTCCTGACCATCGCCGGCTCCGACAGCGGCGGCGGCGCCGGCATTCAGGCCGATCTAAAAACGTTTTCAGCAATTGGCTGTTACGGTATGTCCGTCATTACGGCCCTGACCGCTCAGAATACCCGGGGCGTTAACGGCATCCACGCCGTCCCCCCGGCATTTGCCGTCGAACAAATCGATGCTGTTCTCAGCGATATCGGTGCCGATGCCGTTAAAATCGGAATGCTATATTCGGCCGAGCTGATTGCAGCGGTGGCCGCAGCCCTCAAAAGACACAGCGCCCCCAAAATCGTGCTCGATCCGGTTATGGTGGCCCAGAGCGGAGATAAGCTGTTGCAGGATGACGCCGTTGATGCCATCAAAGCCTATTTGATGCCGCTGGCCGAGGTGGTGACCCCCAACCTGCCGGAGGCCATGGCCCTGACCGGACAGACCCTCCAAGACCGGCAAGATGTTGAAAGCGCCGCTAGCGAACTGGCAGCGCACGGCAGCCGCAGCATCTTGATTAAAGGCGGGCACGCGGATGAAAATCAAAGCAGCGACCTGCTTTACCTGGCGCGCGAGAACCGCCCGGTGTGGTTGACCGCGGAACGCATTCAAACTCGCAATAACCATGGCACCGGCTGCACGCTCTCATCGGCGATTGCCGCTTATCTGGCCCGGGGTCATGATATCGAAAAATCGGTGCAAAAAGCGAAAGCGTTTATGAACCAGGCCATTGCGGCCGGAGCCGCATACAAAATCGGCAATGGCCACGGACCGGTGCATCATTTCTTTAAATGGTGGGAGTAGATATCAAATGACGTTAAAATTAGAATTGCAAATCCACAGTTTTTCGCCAGTGTGCGAGGGATAACATAATAGCCGACATCCACAATTCCTCATTTTTGCATATAACATAACGAAATCTAAAACATCAAATTCTCGATTTGGTGTGTGCCTTAAAAGTCTAAATGGTTTCTATATCTCCTGCAGAACAGGGGAAACTGACTAATTGCTGGCGGGAGTGTTTAGCCCCAATTGCCCGATGCTCGGAACTTCACACGGATGACTTTTATTGGCTCCCAGGTGTACGAACGGAGCCAATAGTCCGAGTGGACCGACTGCGAGGAAGCTGAGGGCTTTGGCCCCCTGGGTTAAGGTAGAGGCCTTGTCCACGCCCACATGGGGATCCAGGACACTGCCGCTGACCCGCAGATTGGTTAAAAGGCTCACATCTGGATGTGCGGGCTTTGGCACGAGTAAAAAATTAATCTTTTCGGTGCCCAGGTTGATATTGCCTTCACCGGTCAGGACGCCGGCTTGAGTGTCGAATACAAAAGCCTGGCTGGCGGCCACGCCCGCTTTAATGTCGAACTGCACCACAGCACATTTGATCTGATCAACTGCTTTGTGAGGTTTCCAGACTTGGAAGACCTTTTCGGTTAAACCTGAAGAGAGCATATCGAGATATTTAGTCAGGTAACCTTCACCCATTACCACACCGATCGCACCGTCCAAATTCGCCATCAGGCTTTGAACCGAATCTCCCCTGCTTTTTCCATGTGCCGCGATATCAATAATAGCCCGAACCTGATCGCTCCTGCCGGTTTCTTTGAGAAAATCTCCCAGATTAAAGTTTTGAACCAAAAAATGGGTCGCCAACTGAGAGGGTGTGCCGGCCATAATTTGAAGGTTTCCCGAAATTTTGGTCTCCTTATAGGTCGCTTCAAGCTTATCGATGCTAAAATCATGGTCCTGGAGTTTAAGCGCCATGTGACCGAAATCAAGACGCGCATCTTTGGCATGTATATTCCTGGCTTTTAACACGATATCAGCATCCATTTTCTTCAGGAGATCCAGAGGCAGGGGAGCATCCGAAAACAAACGGCGCTTTTGCTTATCTTTATCAGCAGGTTTTTGTTTACCATTTTCTAAACTTTTCATCAGTGCTGTGAAATCGATAACTGACGATTCCAGATTTACGCTAATTTTGGGGCGCTTGAGAAACTCTACCTTTGCCATACCCTTAAAATCGCTCTTATCGACCATCGCCGAAAAATCGTCCAGCGCAATGGCTTTCGAGGATCCCGAGAGCTTAGCACTCACTTCAAAGGGGCCCAGATCAGGCAGATCTGAACCGAACATGGGCCCCATTTCAGCCAGTTCCTTGCCGTTTAACCTGGAGTGCAGGTCAAAGCCCTCAAGGGTGAGCAGATCTTTGACCGCACCCGTTAGGTTCAGGCGAATACCATCCCGCTCGGCGCTGCCCTGTGCTGCCTGCAGAGCGAGCACATCGGTGGAACCGGTCAGGCGGCCTTGAATCTCGAATTGATCGGTGGCGGGCAGTTTTTCTCCGATGATCTCACCAAACTCTTCCAGATTTTTACCTTTTAAACTGGAGTTCAGGTCCATCCCGTTGAGGTCCAACAGGTCCTTGACGCTACCGTTTACAGTAAAGCGCAGGCTGCCGCGGCTAGCGTTTCCCTGAGCTTCCTTAAGCGATAGGGCTTCTGAAGAACCTGTCAGTCGTCCCTTGAGCGCAAATTGATCGGTTTTTGGAAGCTCCTGCCCGATGATCGGCCCAATTTCTGACAGATCCTGACCGGAAGCATTTAATTTCAAATCGATGCCGGTAAGATTGGTCGGATCGTCAATGGCACCATCAACTTTGACAGTTGTATTTGAAAATATCCCAGACAGATTCAAAGGAAAGCGCTGACGTGCAAATAAATTGCGAATCAGTCCGATTTTTCCGGAAAGTGTAATTGGCTGGCTGCCATAATCCGCTTTCAGGCCGAGTGTGAGTTCATCTTCGCTTTCACTCCTGGCTACATCTAATCTGTTCAAAGTATACTGTCTTTTGGATCCAGTCTTGGTTTTGTGAAAAATAAATCGCAGGTTCTCGATATGGATTTTGTCAATGTCTATTTCGGTTGGTTTAAACGTTTCGGCGCTCTTACCCTTTATATCGCCAGCAATGAAGTCCCAGTTGCCTTTTCCGGTTGAATCGGTTTCCAGCAGAACATCAACACCCGCGAGGCTAATATTTTTCACCTCCACTTCTCTATGCAGCAGGGACAGCAACCGCACCTGGGCCTGAAGCGTCTCGATCCTGATCATTTGGGATTGCGAGCCCCAAGGCGCATTGGCAAAAGTGACATTCGTCACGACCAGTGCAGGCGAAAACCCGATCGCGAGGTCCACCTCACCATCCAGGTTCAATTCGCGACCCGTGGCGTCTTTGACCATGCGTGCAATGCGAGGCTTGAGTTTGTTATAATCATAGATAGCCAGGAATACATAGACCGTGACCATCAAGGCGATGATCAGAATAACACCAGTTCCTGCAATCCATTTCAAACGCATTAGAATTTACCTTTTGCGAAAAAATATTAGTATGGCCCTTACGGGTTTATGTCCATGGAATTAAATATCATTAACGCTTCAGATAACTTGCCACAGTGCTCGAAGTATCCGATTGAGTAAAATGCATACGCAAACCTTCTATATTTTGCAAGTGCTTCAATTGCGGGTGCCTGAATGTGGAATTTGGAGGGACTCAAAATTTGTTAGATATGCTGATGTAAGGTGCAAATTATTGTGATGATGGGTTCATAGCCGAAATCGCACATTTTGTAATTTTGTTTATTGCGTATACCAATATAATCTTTTGTTGATTCAAGATTGAATAACATAACGTTTGAGCTGAGCAGCAGGCGGTAAATATATCAGTCTACAGCAGAACTTAACGAGAAAATCCGCAAGTTGTTCTTGTCTGCTCCGGCGAATTGTTAGGTGATGCACTACCAAGCATACCTGATCTATCTGTCCCGACGATCACGCAAATAGCGTAACCGCTACCGCCATACCAACTCTGAAGAAAAGATGGAAAAGATGGTTCGCTAGGCTGAAAAGCGGCGCCCTAATGCCTTCGGGAGACCGCCGGCCTAATACGCCAAACCCCATGGAAGGATAATAGCATCCCTTTTATCCAAAAATCGCAGCAATCAACTAAAAATTTATTCTAAAGTAACCCTGGTTTATCTTTCCTCTGGCTATTTAACTGCCGTGCTTTGAAGCACCTCAGTTGCCTGCTTTAAAATTTCATCCGGAAACCCAACAATAGGATAAACTACAAGAAATCCAATAAGCCACAGCAACAACATCGAAAGAACATAGAATCCAAAACCATATTTTACGAAATCGATGGCTTCAAGAACCCGTTTGTTTGAATCTGGATAAACGCCCAAAGCGAAGGTCAAGGCGTTTGTGGGCGACCCTACAATAAGGAAATGGGCGTAGGATGAGGCCAATGCCACAGCTAATCCAATTGCCCACGGCTCCCCAGCCACCCCGGTCATGATTCCCATGGGAACCACTATTGGTCCGATGAGGGCGACGGTGGCTGCATCTGACATAAAATTGGTAACCAGGCCGGAGAAAGCCGACATGCCGACCCACAATCCATATCCTTGATCCATGCCCACCCGGGACAAACCGTTCAGAAAGGTTGTGGCCAGCCACAGGGCGCCACCACTTTCCTTCAGCAAGGCGCCAAGGGTTAAGGCCCCGCAGTACATAAACCAGGCATTGAATGATATGCGTCCCAGTATGCTTTCAAATTTGACGGTTCTGAAAAGGACCGGCACCACAAGCGCCAGAAGGGCCGGGCCGCCCAATCCGGTAGCCTCTCCACCGAATATCCATAGAGCTACGATCACAAAAAGTGTGCCGGCAGTAACGTATTCAGGGTATGTCATTTTACCCATTTTGCGGGTTTCTTCCTTTATGCGTTTGAGTCCCGGCGTTAAATCTCTTGTCTGGATCTTTTTGCTGAATAAGGTCGCCATGTAAAGCAGCAACGTGACGCTGCCGATGGGGACGAGCGGCCAACCGTATTTCATCCATCCGGAATAAGTGATGGGAATGCCGTATTCATTGAAAAAACCCATCATGATGACATTGCGGCCACCTGCCGAGGGGGTGCCGGGTCCACCCATATTCAAAGCAAAACAGAGAGAAAAAAGCAGATATTTAGCAAGCGCCGGGTCGTGAATGATCTCTCCTTCGGGGCTGTTAGCCTTCACCGATCCATAATAGAGGGCCATTAGCACCGGCACCATAAAGGAACACATGGCAGGGGCCGACATAAATGAGCCGATAACGGACATACCGATGCAGAGTACGATCATTGGAACCCAAAAACCTCTAGTCCAACCCAACAGCCACACAGCCAGACGTTTATGAAAACCCACCTCTACGACCGTTGCGCCAAGAGCGAAAACGCCAAGCATAAACATCGGCGCATCGCCGGCAAACGTTTTCCCGATTGCATTGAACGGCAGAAGTCCGAAAAAATAAGCCATTAAAGGCATCAGCAGACCTGTTACACCGATTGGAAGGGCCTCGACCGCAAAAAATATAACCGCCATGGGAACAATACCCAGAACAATCATCGTTTTGGCGGCAGCTGAGTCGGCGCTGTCTGCAATCCCCCAGTCGAGCATTTTTTGGACATAGCCGTATTTTTCCATGATTTCGATGAGCGAAGCGGGCGTGGGCAAAATAAAACCTATGAATATGAAAATGCAAACGCCGATTCCAATCCATAGGCCCTTTTTGGCAAAAATTCCGGTTTTCTCTCCGTGGGTATCCATAATAATAACTCCTTCTCCAGGAGCATAACAATTCGGCTGAACATGTCGCCAACCTGATGTCGGATTCAGCTCTTGCTAATTGTCAATCGCCCTTGATGATGTCGCATATTTTTGAAAAAACATCAGACAGTCTCAATATTCCAACCACCTCATCAGCGCTTGTCACGATCAGGGAATGGAAAGGATAAACGACTAGCTGACGGGTCGCTTCACCCAGCGTGGCATTTTCATCGATATACTCGTCCTTTGAGGGGGGTTGGATAAAATCTCCAACCTTCAGCTCGGAGGCCCTCTTGTGAAACAACTGCAGTGGTAATGTCCAGAGGGCCTTATCTTCAAGCATGGATTTGATCAAATCCGGGCTGTATCCGGATCGCTCCAAAACTCCCGCTCCTTCTATATTCCTAGTGTTGGGCTCCAGGGCCACCAAGATTTCTTTCATGGTGATTTTGCTCACTACTTTTCCGTTCTCGTCAAGTACCAGTATGGCGCGGTGTTTGTGCAGGGACGGATCGAGTCTGGTTTGGGCCTCTTCAAGAGCGAGGACCGCATCACGTAAAGTTGCCTGAAGATGAACGGTTGCATACTCTTTGATTGGAATCATCAATTCTTTTACGGTAATGGATTTCATTTTGTTCCTATACGGCTTTATTAAATGACCAATCGGACGCCGCCCAGATCTTTAAGCCCATACATAAAATGATTGCCGGGTGACCCGATAAACATCAAGTTTGTGGGGATATTCCATTTTTTCGACAATTCGCTGATCAAATCCGGACTGAACGTGCCCAATAATGCCACGAATTCAATGTCAATATTCGGATACGCTTCATTTAAAAATCCAAGATCGCGTTTGAGATTGGGCGGGACTTCCTCTTCATTTCGAACCACGTTTACGACTTTGATTCGATTCGTGTGCTCGTTTTGCTGAACATAAAGAATGGCTCTGTTAAGATTGGCAAGATTATCTCCCCGTGTGAAAAAGACGATCTGTTGCGCATTGATTTCATCAATCTTGTTGCGAATCAACTGAGTTATCGTCGTCATGCGCCTGGTGAAAAAATAGAGCACCGAACGGACAAGAAAAAGACAGGCTTCCAAAATAGTGATTCGTCCAAGCATTATTGAAACTACCAGGAGGGCCGGAATGAAATACTCGAAGAAGACACGCAGGTAGAGCGGGTTCATAATTGCGTTCCCCAATAGACCTGCAATAACAGCCGCAACTGCAACTATAACTGACATTAAGGAGGCGGTATGCGGGCGGGGAAGCCCTGCACGCTTTGTTTTGAGCAAAATATTGCCTATACCGAAAAGGGCCATAACTGCCAGAAACGAGATTGTGTAGACGCCGGCCAAGGCTTTCAATTCGCCTTTGGTGATCATCAATACGGATATCGACAGAACAAAAAACGCGATAATAATCCTGTGGGTGGTGCCCCGGCGATTGGTTTTGAGGAAAAACTGGGGCAAGCAGCGATCCAAGGTCATCCTGTGGACCAACCCATTGACACCGATAAAGCTTGTTAGGACGGCTCCGCTTAGAACCATCGCCGCAGCCACGGATATCAGCGTGGACAGCCATGGCCCTCCGGACAGATTGCCCATGTGGGCTAGCAGGGCCTCCTGATGATTTCCAACTTGACCTATGGGAACAAGCGCCAGTGCCAGCAACGCCATTCCGGGATTGAAGACGGTGACGGCAACCCACATATTACGTAAAGTTAACGGGAAAACCTCCTCCGCCTGTTCTTCAACGAAATTGGCCGAGCTTTCGAAACCTGAAATTCCCAATAGGCTTGCCGCAAAGCCGAAGAAAAGGGCTGTAAACAGTCCGCCCCCTGTGGGCGCCATAAAGTTCATCCGCAATGTTTCCAATCCGTGACCCAAGATATGGATAAATCCGAACATGAGAAGCAGCGCCAATGTCCCCAAGTGAAAAATGAATATCATAATAGCGACCGCCGCTGATTCGGTGATACCGATAATAGTGAGCAACATAAAGACTGCCAGTAATCCAATGGTTGCTTTGATCACCGGAAGTTGGGGCCAAACCACATGAACGTAGTGCATTGCCTCACTTGCCGATATCACTGCTGTGGCCATATAGGAGAGGATTGTGAGGCAGGCGGCAATGGACGCTCTAAATTTGCTTGTGGTGTTTAAAAGGGCATTGTAGGCACCACCGTTCAAAGGTAAAGCACCGACAACCTCGGCATAGATGGACCGGTAAAGGTAGAGGACCCCGGAAACTAATAAAAGGACCAGCGGTGCCCATTTACCTGCATATATAATTGCAACGGCCGAGACGTAGAGGCATGATGAGGTGATGTCATTTCCGCAGATGGCGGTCGCCGACAGCTGACCTATTCCCCCCTTTTTATGCTCCGTTATGGGGCTCTGGGGAATCTCTGTTGGCTGACTGGCAGCCAACACATCCTGTTGGCCTGCCTTGGAGGTTGCTGGATTGGGGCCTGCAGGTTGCGGCTCAACTATTCTTATTTTTTCATGCATGGTACTGGTCATATTCAGGTACACACCTGAACCCTTTGAAAGACTGCTGTTTAGTCAAAGATTGAAATGCCAAAATCGTACTCGTGTACTTTTTTGATATTAGCCAGGTCATCACACGCCGTTTTGTTACCCAGCCTGCATGCCTTGCCTAACGCCTTTTTCATCGATGCTGGCTTATGATAGATATAATAGACCAGGGCTTTGGCCATGTGTATTTCTGCCCAGTTCGGGTATTTTTTTTCCAGATGGTTTAGATAAATCATCGCAATCCGCCGCTCCCTTGCGCGCAGTAGGCGGTAGGCATGGCTGATATCACTGCCAGGATCAATCTCTGCCGAGACAGGCTGTTCCATTTCTTCCTGAAAAGACGCCTTGGCTTCTTTTTTATTCTCTTTAGCGTCCTTCAGCGAAGCTTTTACAAAATCCGAGGCCTGAACCCTGGCTCTGATTCGAACGATGTATGTGGATGCGTTCCCATCCGTTAATCGCTTTTGCTTTAATATCTCTGCTTCGATTTCATTCGTTGCCAAACTGTATATTTGATCCCTTTTCAGCCCATAGCTCTCAATAAGGCTTTTATGTGAAAGGTATCTTCCGGCCGAATCCACCGCCTTTTTCTTGGCGATGTAAAAAGCCATTTCTTTTGCCAGTTCAACTGAAACACCGGCTGCCATAAGGTACCTGCCTTCAATGTCGACTTCGATAACCTCATCCTCCATGGCTGAGGTTATTCCGCTAATTGAGTAAAAAACCAGCCAAGTACAAAAAATTATCTTAAGCATGATTTTATATCCTTATTGTGCCAGTAGGCTTCCCCTACCATCGGCCGTCTGACCCGTCGCACAATCGGCAGATACGGCAGTGACATGCACATCTGAAATCTAGTGAGGGCCAACTGCTGATGTTTCAATAAAGGTCATCTGCGACGGAGGATGTCTATGATATCTGATGAGTTAAATCTTTAGGCTGGGGGAGCTCGAGGTAGTAGGGAAGAATTTCCTATGCTCTTGAAAAAAGGGGATGGATTTATATACGAGTGCCAATCAGCAATAGGGAACTGTAGGAGGTTCCAAACGGCGTGCAATTTGGCAAAATCATTATCCTTATCAAAATCGGATACATTATCTTCTGCTTCTATGGCAAAGGTTACATGGTGAGCGGTTTTAGCGGATAGAGGCTGATCTGCAAGCCCCTGATAGGGAGCGAAATGAGAAACGCCAATAGCAAAAGAGAACACGTAAACGAAGAAGAAACGAATGGCGAAGGATCTTAATGATATCCATCTGATGTTCATTGTTCTTAGGCTCCGATAACTGTGTATTTCTCAAAACCCTATAACAATTTAATAATACCTGGGTACTGAGTATGTCAACTGTAGAGTTTTCTCTCAGATTCCAGTGTATAGAACTGGAGCTCTATAGCGGTCGGCTCTTATTAGCAGCATGTAATGGTAGCATTCCGCGCCGTTGCAGAAGATTTATTCGCTCAGAGGAACGATAGGATGGCATTCGATTTTGACATCCGAAATCCCTTCGAAAGTTCCGGCCACCTGTCTGATTTCCTCAACCAAACTTTCCTCAGCGCCGATGGCTGCCTCCGTCTCGATATAGGCTATTTTTTTGTCGACACAGACCTTGATATCAGGCTCTATGTCTATCATCGCTTTTTGAATGGCTGCGGACAGAGCCAAGTCTTCGATTTGGCGTTGCGATTCAGGAGTTGTTTTGAATTGCTCTTTGGAAACGAGGTCGCATATCATGTCAACCGCGTCTTCCACAGTTATTTGCTTGATGTGGACAACCAGATCGTACAGGATAGGATCGGCGGTATCGATACCGTAAAGGGACTGGCTCCATTTATGTCTTTCTTTGTCGTCTTTTTCCAGTATGCGACGCGCCTCATCTGCATCAATGCCCTTTCGCTCGGCTTCCAGCCGGACCCGATCTTCCATATCCGATAAAACCCTGACTTTGAGCACATGGGGCACATGTTGGACAAAAAAATGGCCTGCCAGGCCATGGTAAACGATATTATCTTCCTTCAAATGCTCCAGGAGGGCGGCTTTGATGAAGGCGATATATTTCTCTTCCTTACGTCCCAGACGCTCCAGCATACCGGGGGCGTCATGGATAGCATGCACCAGCTTTAATTCAGGAATATTGTATTCCTTTGACACCTCAAGAAGCAAATCCCTTGAGATGCACTGATAGCCAAGCTTGGCGGCAACTTTTTCGGCGATTTCCTTGCCGCGGCTGTATGATCCTCTTGAAATGGTAATAATGGCCATGTTTTCCTCCTATTGGATCCAATTATGATATCGGCGTATAATCATAGTTATATGTAGTGAATTGTTTACCGGTGCCGACTTAAAGACGGCATAGTTTCAGCATGCATTCGTATCAAAAAGGAAGCAAGTATTCATTTCAGACACAGCAGACCGGTGTATGTTACCTTGCAGAATAGAAAAAATATGGTTTGATGGTTACCTGAGGGGTGGGCTATGTTCGTGACATAGCACGTGTTTTTTGCGGAGCATATCGTGATATTGGTCGACGTTTATTGAAATTTTTTCGCTCATAAATAAATGTTAAATCCTATTTATGTTAATTTCAAGTTTTTCAAGCAAAATATCAATTTTTAACCAAGGTCACTGAACAAGTGTCAGATCGCTGTATAAAACGGCGATGAATTGTTCAAATGCATAATCGCTTGCGGCTAAGGATGAGCCCTAAATCTTTCAATAGACCAGAAGAATCATTGTCGTCAGAACCAATAAATAGAGGATGCTCAAAGGTGCACCGGCCCTGATGAAATCGATGCTGGTGTACCCGCCAGGTCCCATATAAAGAGCATTGACTTGATGGGTGGGGAGTACAAATGCGTTGGAAGCGGCCAGTCCCACGGCGAGGGCAGCCAGGCGAGGATCAACCCCGACAGTAGCGGCCATATCAACCACCAGGGGCACCAGCAATACGGTTGCACCAACATTGGAAATCACCAGGGTCAACACCGTCGTCATCATGCAGATGGCCATGATGAAAATCGGGGCTGATGGTGTGCCTATGAAACCAAGCAAATGATATGCAAGCCAGGCGGCTGCTCCAGTCTTCTGCATGGCCAGGCCCAGAGGAATAAGCCCGCTGAGCAGAAAGACTGTGCGCCAATCAACGCCCTGGTAAGCCTCATCGATACGCAGTACATTGGTCAGAATCATGCCCACTGCTCCGGCCATGAGACAGACCGAAATCGGCAAGGAGGTGAAGATAACCAGCGCCGTTGCCAGACCAAAGCAGGCTATGGCTGTTGCGGCCTTGTGCGTAAGCAGCACTTCATGGTGCAGCGGCTGAGCAAAGAGCAAGTCTCGTTTGGGTCGTATCCGCTGAAAGCTTTCCCATTTCCCATGCATAAGGATGACATCACCGGGCTCCAAGATGCGTGGACCGAGTTTCCGGTAGTGAATCTGCCCCTGGTGCACGATGGCCAACGGCGCCATCAAGTGGTTGTGGCGAAAGCGGACTTGTATGAGGGTCTTACCCACAAAGCTTGAATGGGGCGAGACAATGGCCTCCACAACGCCTGCAAAGTCTGTGGAAAGGTCCTCAGCAAATACTTCCAGATTGGGCTTAATCTTGAACCCAAAATCTTTAGCAGCTTCTTCCACGTGTTCCTGGGAGGCGTATACGGCAAAGACCGACCCATGGGTGATGCGTAAATCCCGATCCGGTGGCAAGATTTTGTGCAGGCCGCTATCGAGTGACAGGGCAACCGTATGAACATTGTAGACATCACAAAGATCCAGTACTTTGGGTTCGACTTTTTCTCCAGCTGTATTCTCTAATTCGAAAAGTTTGACCAGTTCTGGGTAATAAATCAGGGGACTTACCTCTTCTTGCTGCTGTTGGTCTGAGCTTTCGGTGCGCCCGGGCAGCACGAACCTGCCCAAAACGATGAAATAGAGAACTCCGGTCAATACGATAGCAATGCCAACCGGCGTGACACTGAACAGGCTGAAGGGCTCGATGCCGAAGGGCCGTAAAAGGTCGTTGAGCATAATCAGCGGGCTGGAGCCGACCAGGGTGACAGTACCGCCCATAATGGCTGAAAATCCCACCGGCATAAGCAGCTGCGATATAGGTGTGCCGGTTTTTCTGCTCATTCGCTGAATGGCCGGCAGAAACAGAGCCGCAGCACCGATATTCTGCATAAAACTGGAAATGACCGCCACAGTCCCCGACAACAACAGAATCATGTGGCGACGGCTGGAACCGGCAATATGCAACAGCGGTCTGACACCACGGTTGATGACACCTGTATGGTCCAGACCCCTTCCCATGATGATTACCGCGATGATCGAAATGACGGCTGTGCTGGACAGTCCCAGAAAAGTTTCACGACCCTCCACAAGACCCATCAAGGGCAGGGCAACCATAACCAGGATGGCCACCAGGTCCACGCGCAACCACTCGGTGATAAACAGTATGATGGTGACCCCGACAACCCCCAAAACCAGGGCAATCTGCAATGTGAATTCAGGAGATTGCATAATGAATTTCCGATTCTATTGTCGGTCGATGTCTGCAACCTATAAACATCGCTAATCTCTATTACCTGATTTTATCGAATCTTCAACCCCCAATTTAGCGGTAAAACATGGGGATATGATTCAGTTTGGATCGATTTTTTGAGTTAAGATCAAGGTCGGAATTTGGGCTTGCGGTAATGTCAGACGGTAAAGCGATAATAGATTCCCGATAAAATCGCCCAACCCAGGATCAGAAGTGTCAAAACCGCCAGGCCGCCGGCCAGCAGTTTGTGGAAGATATTTTCCTTTTTGCGTTCCTGATACCCAAGCAAAAACCCAAGGCCGATGCCAGCCGCAAGCCCGCCACCGTGCGCCCAGTTGTTGATTACCGGAATCAGGATACCAAAAATAAACAACAACACCACCCAGATGCCGATTTGTTTGTAAAGCGTTCGCCCGTACACACCACCGCGGCTTTTGCCATAGTACAGCAGGGCGCCGGCCAGGCTGCAAACCGATGCAGAAGCGCCAATGGTCCAGGGAACAGATGCCAGATAAGATGCGAAAAAGCCGATCACCCCACCCAGGGTATAGATCATAAACATTCGATAAGCACCGTATTCCCGGGCAACCAGCAACCCAAGCTGTCGGAACGCCGCCATATTGAAGAAAATATGTAAAATTCCACCGTGCAGATAGTTGGCCGATATCAACGTCCAGTAACGCTGGTAAGCATCGATCGGAACGCTTCCGGTTGCGCCCAGCAATTCGAGGATCTGCCCGGAAGGCGATAAAAATGTCAGCGGGTTCAACGCCAGAGCAAAACCCCTGGGATTCAACAACAGGGAGATCACATAAATTCCGACGTTCAGGCCGATAATCGCTTTAACCAGCTGGTAGGGGTCACTGAATCCGCGAGTCCAGATATTATTTTTCCACCAGGCCGCCGGGTGGGCCGTGCCGCAATACGGGCAACGCCTCTCAGACGTGCTGATGAGTTTCTTGCAGTTGGGGCAAAGCAGGGATTGTCGTTTTTGTGTGGGCATAAACTCTTTAAGTTTAATAAAATCAGAATCTTAGATTTTTGAGCCTATTTCATCGGTTGGGTTATTTTCTCAGTCGGCCCGCTATCCGGTTGTGCCGGTTGAGCCCGAAATGAAAATTAGAACCGAATGCCTTTTAACGGGCAAACGGGTAACGGACTCAACCTTTATCCATTTCTGAATGAAACCCTACTTGGATACCCAGGCTAATGTATCCGGAATCACCGGCCCACCAACATCTTCGGAAAGATTTTTTAAAGACTGCTGTAATTCAGCCATTTTGTTGTCAAGGTTCTGTCGGTTGGGGGACCAGTCGGCCGGGCAGGCGGTTCGCAGCTGCTCGACTTCGGCATCGATTTGATCCACAATGGCATGCAGCCCGCGGATCGATGAGAAGACGGTTTCCTTTTCCTTTTCCGGCAGGCGATCAACAATCCGGATGACATCATAAAGTTTGGCTTTCCAGCCCGTCAGATGTTCCTCCAGCGTATCACAATAAGCAGTAGCGTCCATCGAATCCTCCTAATTTTTTAACTGCGCCAGGCCGGTGGTGATATGCGAGGCATTGGCAGTATTTGTTTCAGCTGTTGAGAATTATCTTAACAATAAGACGTCAAGTTATCAGGTCAAGTTCGGGCCCAGTGGACTACAATCCCGTTAT
>JABAHP010000226.1_pt2 | contig 31604 bp, 31 predicted proteins | sample 7062081 | NCBI WGS metagenome assembly JABAHP01 (sample SAMN14534357, study PRJNA622989) | marine sediment metagenome | biome: marine biome [ENVO:00000428]; feature: marine pelagic biome [ENVO:01000023]; material: deep marine sediment [ENVO:00002113] | place: India: Gulf of Kutch | collected...
AATAGATTTGAAGGCCGACTCAAAGATTCGGGTCTGCCTGCCAGTGTGATCAGAACCTTCTGGATCACTCCGGCCGCTCTTGTTAATGTCCCGATAGCTGAACTTGGCAGACTGGCCAATCTCGAAGGTGTCGAATTTGTTGCCCCGGATACAACTCTGGCTTTGATTGATCCGGTTTCTATTTCCATGTCCTCCGGATCTTCTCAGGGCGCCTCGAACCATCTTTATCTGATTGGCGCCGATAAGCTATGGAAGCGCGGATTGACCGGCCACGGCAGAATTGTAGGCAGCTTCGATACCGGCGTTGAGGGAAGCCATCCGGCCCTTAATTCCACATGGAGAGGCAATTCAGTTGATGGTTATTCATCAGCCTGGTTCGATCCGTATGGCAGTACATTCCCGTTTGACGATAATGGTCATGGAACCCATACTATGGGGATTATGGTCGGACGGGATGGAAGCGATACAATAGGGGTAGCTTTCAATGCGGAATGGATCTCAGCCGGAGTTATCGACCGCGGATCAGGCCTTTCGCAGACTATTTCGGATATTCTGGCTGCATTTGAATGGGCTGCCGATCCCGATGGTGATCCCAATACGATCAGTGATGTTCCTGATGTAATCTGCCATTCATGGGGTATCCCGCAGAGCATCTTTCCGCCCTGCGATAATACCTTCTGGTCCGCAATCGACAATCTTGAAAGCCTGGGCATAGTCTGCATTTTTGCCGCCGGCAATGAGGGTCCGGATTCGATGTCACTTCGCGTTCCCGCCGACAGATCCAGCGGGCCCTTAAATGCATTCTCTGTCGGGGCTGTCGATCAGACAGATCCCAACTACACTGTGGCACCATTCTCCAGCCGGGGACCGTCAAGCTGTGACCATTCAAAAATCAAGCCGGAAGTTGTGGCGCCAGGAGTAAGTATCCGTTCCTCATATAAAGGCGGTACCTACAGGACAATCAGCGGCACCTCCATGGCTGCACCCATTGTGGCAGGTGCTGTGGCGCTGCTGCGCGAATATAATCCCGAAGCCACCTCTGAAGAGATCAAACAGGCTCTCTTCCAATCCGCAATCGATCTTGGTGTCGATGGGATAGATAATTTCTACGGCAATGGGATGATCGATCTTGAAGCCGCTCTGGCTCTGATCCCTCCCCCTGATTCTCCGCATATCCAAATTTCAAGTTTTGTGGCTGCTGACGGGAATGATGATATTTTTGAATCGAGCGAAGTCGTTGATCTGACGCTTAGCGTCGTAAGCGAGTATGCCTCAATCAATAGTCTCTGGGCCAGAATTTTCGTTGCTGATCAGTATGGTCAGGTGCTTACGGATTCTGCCTATTTCGGTTATCTGGAATCTGATAATGAAGGAGATAACAGTTCAAATCCGTTCGTAATCCAGCTTTCCGACGATGTCAGGCCGGGTGGACGGATGCCTGTGGATATTAATTTCTATGATGTCAACGGTGAGGTTATCAACGCAGGCCGTATAGAAGTTGTGGTTGGCCAGAGCCAGAATGCCGTGTTCCATACCCTGTCCAATGGCAGTTTCAAACTGACCGTCGATAACTTTGGAGGAATCGGCCATGGCGAGAATTCACCCTCACCTGCGGGAGTTATCGGCTTCAGTCCATTTGAAAGCGAATTCGACATACTTCCAGAGTTCTCGTTGATGATTGCTGCAGGGAATGAAGAGCATGTTTCCGATGCCGCCCGCTCGGAGGCAGAATTCATCTCCGATAATGATTTCCTGGCCAGCCGGGAGATTGAAGCCGTTTTTGAAAACCCTGGCTCTTTCGGCTCAGCCGACCTTTTTGGATATTATAACGATTCCCTTGCCTCAGAGCCGCTGGGAGTCTCAATCAGGCAACGCACATCCATATTCAATGATCCCGAACTCGAGAACTGCGTGATCATAGAGTATTCAATCCTGCCGGAAAATGCCGTTTCTGAAGATCTCTATTACATTGGATTTTTGATGGATTGGGATCTGGCTGATGGCGGCGGAGGTATTGAACAATCAGCATTCGATTTTGGCGGTGATTTCTGCTATTTCTATAACCAGGCTAACGACCTGTACGTTGGTATGCGATTCCTGAACAGATCAGTTTATGGATATAAAATACTGCCCAATATTCCCGGGGAAAAGACGCTTCTGTCAGATTCAAGCAAGTACCAGCATCTCAGCTCAGGGGAGATTCATAGCGGCGTCGAAAAATGGAACGACTATTTCGGCATAATCTCGGCCAGGGAATCCTATAATGGCAGCGGAGACAGCATCAAAATCGGTATTGCAGTTGCAGTCGGCCAGTCGCTTTCCGATCTGGAATATGGATTTCTCAAGGCTTATAACTATTATAATATTACCACCGGCGCTGATGATATTGTTGACGGCTCGGTTCTGCCGGTAAACTTCAAGCTTAATCAAAACTACCCCAATCCTTTCAATATGTCCACCACCATAAGCTTCAGTCTTGAATCCCCCGGGCATGTTCAGCTGGATATTTTCAATATCCTCGGCCAGAAAGTCGTCCAGTTGGCCAATGGGTTGTATTCAGCCGGTAATGTCTCCATAAACTGGGATGGTAGAGATGCAAGCGGCAATGAGCTTGCCTCTGGTACTTATTTCTACAAAATCACTTTCAATGGCAGCGAAAATACTACAAAAAAGCTGATGATCCTCAAATAGCCTTGCCCTCCTGCGTAAAATAATTATATTAGAAAAAGGAAACCAATTTCCTGTCCTTTTGTTTGATACACAATGGAATATGGTAACCTCAGAAAGGACGAAAATAAAAATGATCAGCAGCCACAGACTAATACTGTCAATTACATTAGGGATCTTTCTCTTAACCACAATCGTTTCGTTTGCGAGGCCATTGCGACCGGATATGGTCGAAAAACTTAAAAGCGAAGGCAAGTTCGAAGAGTACAAAGAGACCATGCTGGAGCTCAGGCAGTTGGGCCTGAATGCCCCCTCACAGAAGAAATTTCAAAGATCAATTATTTCGCAGAATACCGGACCCGATACCATGAGGGCGGTCGTTTTGCTCCTGGAGTTTTCGGATAATCGTGCGGACGGTCCCGTGGGTGTTCCTGTGAGTCCTGAGTATTTCGACACTCTTTTTAACTATGAAGGTGCATGGAAATCCGGGAGTATGCGCTCTTTTTATAAGGAAAACTCCTATGATCAATTTTTATTCGTTGCCGATGTTTATGGCTGGTATCTGATGGACAGCACTTATGACTATTATGTCGATAGCAACCGTGGTTTCGGTGATTATCCGCAGAACGCCCAGGGGATGGTCAGACATGCACTGGAACTGACCGACGGCGAAATAGACTTTTCACAATATGATAACGACGGCGATAATTATGTCGATGCGCTTATTATTGTTCATGCAGGTCCCGGCTATGAGGAGACTCTTGATGTAACCATGATTCATTCGCATAAATGGTCTTTGCCTGACAGCGTGGTTTTTGCTTCCGATGACGGCGTATATCTGCAGGAATATAATATGAATCCTGAGGAGACCCCAGTGGGCTACTATACCTCCATATACGAGCCTATCAATATCGGCGTCTTTTGCCATGAGTTCGGGCATACCCTGGGACTCCCGGATTTATACGACATAGACTACAGCTCCAGTGGTGTAGGCGCATGGAGTTTGATGGCTTCCGGCAGCTATAATGGCGGAAGCAAAACTCCGGCGCATCTGGATGCCTGGTGCAAGAAAGAAATGGGCTGGATAGTCCCGGATGTTATCTCGGNNCTCTGGACCGATGGAGACAGCACAGGCCAGGAATATTTCCTGATAGAAAATCGCCAGAGGAAAGGCTTCGATTTACAACTTCCCGGGCAGGGGCTTCTGATCTGGCATATCGATGAGACCCAGTGGGGCAACAAGAATGAATACAATTATCTTGTAGGCCTGGAACAGGCTGACGGCCTGTTTCAGCTCGAAAAAAGTGATCATTACGGCGGAGATATAAATGACCCCTATCCCGGAGGGCTGGGGGTGCGAGAGTTTTCGGAAACCACTATTCCCAGCAATTTAACCAATCCATATCCGGAAATAGTCGGTACCGATACTTTTTATGTTCGGGATTCAACTTATATAGCAGTCTGGGATATTTCTGATTCCGACAGCCTTATGTATGCCAATCTTGATGTCAATTACACACGTCCCAGATATGTGCTCATAGACTATTTTCTTGAGGAATCGATTGGTGATGGAGACCAGTACATCGAGCCGGGCGAAACTCACGGGCTCTCAGTGGTAATTGCGAATCGTCGTGCCGATGCTCAGGATGTATACCTGTATCTTGACATTGATAATGAATTAATTGAAATTCAGCAGGATTCAATTCTAATGGGGGATCTACCCTCCAGTGACACGGTCGATAATATAGCCGATCCAATAATATTTTCTGTTCCCGAGGGTATGGAGAATACGATTACCGAGCTGAGTTTCAAGGTCAAGGATCCCTCGAATTCTGATTCTGTGACTGTGGTTCAACAGATTAATCTGGGAACTCCTAAGATTCTTCTGATAGATAATGATAATTTGCATATGAACGAGTACGAAACCTATTATACCGATATTTTTGACAGCCTGAAATTACCTTATATCTACTATAGCCTCGATACTATGGGGACTCCAGGTCCGGATTATCTGAATTTTGAAAATATAGTCTGGTTTTCCAGCTTTGACTCTCTGTCTTCTGATGATGTCGATTTTCTGAAATCATACCTGGATGGGGGAGGACGCCTGTTTTTGACAGGGCAGAATATTGCTGAGGGTCTGGCATCCGGTCCCGATTCTCTGTTCCTCAGGGATTATCTTAAATGCGATTATGATTCCAGTCAAAACAGGTATGCCTGGCTTTACGGAATTAATAGTAGCTATATCGGCTCTGACAGCCTCCGATTACTATTGACTTTTGATGGCGCCGCGAGTCAGAACTCAAGGGACATGCTGAGGGATATCGATCCTGAAGCCTCGGCCAATCTATTTTATGTCTACGGTGGTGAGGTTCAAGGAGTGGCCGGTCTGGAATATATTGGCAGCTACAAGCTGGTCTTCTGGGGATTCGGTTTTGAGGGTCTGACCAGTATCAGCCCTGTGGTAAGTACCAGACTGCAGGCCATGCAGAAGGTACTGGATTTTCTTGAAAATGGTATCTCGACCGATGCGGAGGATGAACAGGAAATCGGCGATCATATTCCACGCCAGTTTGCCCTGGGACAAAATTATCCCAACCCATTTAATCCCCGGACGCAGATATCCTACCAGCTTGATCGCAGCGTGGATAATGTGACATTGAAAGTCTACAATATTCTCGGGCAGGAGGTTAGAACTCTTGTAAATGAACCTCAGGATGCGGGTTTTTACGAGGTTGCCTGGGATAGCAGGGATGATAATGGAAATCCAGTGGCAACCGGAATATACTTCTACAGGCTGCAGGCGGATAATCTGACTGAAACCAAAAAAATGGTACTTTTGAAATAATTTGACCTTAATTTACCAAAAAACCCATCCCTCCGGATGGGTTTTTTATTTTTATGACGATCCCTGCCTTGATGAAATGGTAAAAAATGATATATTGATATAATTCAAATTATAGAGAGAGGTAGTTATACAATGAGAAAAACAACACAGATACTGGTCTCCATTATATTAGTTGTAATCGTATTTGGATTCTCTTCCGATGCTTATGGACAGGCGAAGTATAAATACCGCTGCAAAGTTGCGGCCGAGCTTTATTCCGGCACCCTCAAGGAAGGCGAACCGCTGCCCCCGGTTTATCCGGACATGTGGATGATTGATTATCCCAGAAATGTCTATTTCGCCCCGGATGCAGATAAGTTGTTGAACCGCGATTTCAGTTTTGAAAAAATATCTCATCTGGGATCATACCGAATCGAGAAGAAGGCCGATGATTCTATCATGTTTCTNNGGCAATCTGCTCCTTGGACGGCAGCTCAGCCGGTTGGATAATTTTTTATATCTTAACGGCAAAGAGATGTTTCCATTCACCGTGGAATTACGGGTGAATCCAACGGTGATCTATGTCTTCAGACCGAGCGCCGACAGCAAAGAGGCGATGTTTTTCTTTTTTTCCTATACGCCGCATGACAACTTCCCCAAATCACTTTTGAATGAATTTTCGCAGGAAGATGAGTTTGAAAAGCTGGGATATAATCCATTCGAGATGAAATTTCCGCTACCGAAGACAGAACCAGAAATTATATATAGAGCCATAGCCGAGTATCCCCCGCACCTTCTAAGAATGAAAAGATCCGACACGGTCAAGCTGATGGTTCTGGTGGATCGGGATGGTACGGTTGTGCGGGCAGAGATAATCGAAAAAGCTCTCTATACGCCTTTTGATATGGCAGCTGTGGATGCAGCCAAAAAATCACTATTCAAGCCGGGAATTGATGATAAAGGCAGAGAAGTTCCTGCCTGGGTCTCGTTCACGGTCGATTTCGATGCCAGCGAGTACAGTCAAAAATAATATAAAATCAACGGATTATTCTGGTTGATATTATCATCCTCCATGAATCTGGACAGACTCATTTTTGGGTCGACCATACTCGAAGACAACTATCTACGCTCTCTTGACACGAGACTCAAGTTGATCTCAGTGATGATTATTATCTTTGCCGCCGCTATTGTGTCGAATCCCCTGTCCTATTTGCTCCTGACAATACTTCTGGCAATTGGTATCTTTTTTATTCATCGGGACTTGAAGCTGCTGTGGGTAAATTTCAGGCCGTTTCTATTCCTGGTAGTTTTAACATTTGTTCTTCATCTGCTTTTTTCTTCGGGAGAGGGAAAGGTATTGCTTTCACTCGCGGGTACAGAAATCACTTCGGGAGGCGCAATCACCGGGGCCATATTTTCATGGAGGATTTTTCTGTTTTTTGCTGCGGTTGTATTATTTAATTTGACTACCGATCCTTTGGATATCTCAGACGCCTTTACGAAGCTCCTGAAGCCGTTGAAGCTTATGAGGATTCCAGTTGATCATCTGGGCCTCCTTATTTTTATGGCATTTCGCTTCGTTCCGGTCATATCGGAGGAATCGCAGGCGATCTATGCCGCCCAGATTTCACGGGGATATGATCCCAAGGGCGGGCTGATAAAGCGCCTCAGGAATTCGGTTCCGCTTTTATCAGCAATTCTGGCCTCATCAATAAGGCGGGCCGGGTATATGGCGGACGCGCTGGAGGCGCGCGGATTTTATCCAAAGCGGGAGAGGTCATCCCTCAGATTATTCAAAATCAGGTTCGGGGATGCTGTTTTCTTTATTATAGTATTAATTGTCTCAGCAGCATCTCTGATGGTCGGTTATTATGCTTAATTACAGGATTATTATAGAATATGACGGCAGCGGTTTTAATGGCTGGCAGGTGCAGCCGGGCCTGCGCACAATTCAGGGCGAGATCGAAAAAGCCGTGGAGGAGATTTCCGGACGTAAGTCCAATGTCATTTGTGCGGGCCGCACAGATGCGGGCGTGCATGCCTTCGGGCAGGTGGCCAATTTCAAGTCAAGAATCGACTGGGGGGATGACAGCGTGCTCAAAGCGTTGAACAGGGTTCTTCCTGATGATATTGTTATCCTTGAATGTGAGGAGGTCGATTCCGATTTTAATGCCCGTTATTCAGCCATTGCTCGTCATTATGAATACAAAATATTCAATGCCCGAAGCAGCATCCGCCGCAATTTTTACTGGCAGTATCCGGCTCAAATCAATTTTGCCTGTTTAAAGCGGCTTTCCTCTATGATTATGGGAGAACATGAGTTTGAGTCCTTCTGCGTAAGGAAATCGCGGAAAAAATCCAATCTCTGCCGGGTGACAAAATCGCACTGGACAAAGCGGGATAAAGAATATACCTTCCAGATTATTGCCAACCGCTTTTTGCATGGTATGGTACGGAGCCTGGTTGGCACGATGATTAAAATCTCCGCTGGTTTTCAGGATGAGGAGGTTTTTACAGAGCTTTTATTGAAGCCGAAAAGGTCGGAAAAGGTCTTTACTGCTCCGCCTAATGGGCTCTATTTGATGGAAGTAGTTTATAATAACGAAAAATGATCTTATTTAGGGCTTATGCCCGATATAGAATGGAGGCTTATAAGTGAAATTCTTCATCGATACCGCCAACATCGAAGAGATAAAGGCAGCCAACGATATGGGGGTGCTGGACGGCGTGACCACAAATCCGAGCCTGATTTCCAAGGTTGAGGGCAAATTTGAAGATATAATTCTCGAAATCTGCAATATTGTTGACGGTCCGGTTTCCGCAGAGGTCACTGCTACGGATTTTGAGGGCATGATGAAAGAAGCCCAGCATCTGGCCAAAATTCATAAGAATGTCGTGGTGAAAATACCCTGCATCCTGGAAGGATTGAAGGCAACCAAGGCCTTAAAGGATGAGGGTATCAAGGTCAATATGACTTTGGTTTTTTCGCCCACACAGGCGATACTGGCAGCCAAGGCGGGAGCGACTTTCTGTTCACCTTTCGTGGGACGCCTGGATGATATTTCCGAATACGGTATGGATTTAATAGAAAAAATAGTTACCATATATAACAATTACAGTTTCAACACTGAAGTTCTGGTTGCCTCCGTTAGAAATCCATTGCATGTGGTAGAGGCGGCCATGATGGGTGCGGATGTTGCGACTATTCCATTTAAAGTGATAAGCCAGCTGGTGAAGCATCCATTGACCGATATCGGCCTCAAGAAATTCCTGGATGACTGGGAGAAAGTGAAGGCGAGAGGATGATTCCTCGCTACGCTCTGCCGGAGATGGGCAATCTCTGGACTGACGAATCGAAATTCAGCGCCTGGCTGAAGGTGGAAATCGCCGCCTGTGAGGCCTGGGCGGAGCTGGGAGTTATTCCCAAGGCCGCCGTCAGGAGAATCAAGCAAAATGCATCATTCAGCGTAAAGCGTATCCAGAAAATTGAAGAGAAAACCCGTCATGATGTTGTGGCGTTTGTGAACAGTGTGGCTGCGAGTGTCGGCGAGGATGGGAAGTATATCCATTATGGCCTGACATCCTCGGATGTCCTTGATACCGCCAATGCCCTGCTTTTAAAAGGGGCCGGGAAAATTCTGTTAAAGCGTCTGGATGATCTTCAAAAAGAAATTAAGCGCCTGGCTTATAAATATAAGGACCAGCCGCAGATGGGACGAACCCATGGCATCCATGCTGAGCCGACCTCTCTAGGCCTTAAGTTTGCGCTCTGGTACGATGAGATGACGCGCAACCGCCAGAGGCTGGAGAAAGCAGTCGAAGTCATTTCCTATGGCAAGATTTCAGGTGCTGTCGGCGCCTACGGCAATATTGACCCCCGGATTGAAAAAATAGCCTGCCGCAAGCTGGGTTTGAAAGTGGCACCGATTTCGACACAGGTCAACAGCCGCGACCGTTATGCCGAGTTTATATGGGCGATAGCAATGACGGCTACTTCTTTGGAGAAATTTGCGCTTGAACTGCGACATCTTCAGCGGACAGAATTGCGCGAAGCAGAAGAGGGCTTCGGCAGCGGTCAAACCGGATCATCAGCCATGCCCCACAAGAAGAATCCCATATCGGCGGAGAATATATGCGGTCTGGCGCGGGTGATGCGCTCCAATCTTATGGCGGCGCTTGAAAACGTTCCGCTCTGGCATGAGCGCGATATATCTCACTCATCGGCCGAGAGAGTGATTCTGCCGGACTGCACAATCGGCCTGCATTATCTATTGGTAAGGCTGACCGGGATTCTCAAGAAGCTGGTAGTTTATCCTGAAAATCTTGAAAAGAATATAAACTTGACCCGGGGTCTCTGGGCTTCTGGCAGGCTGCTCCTGATGCTGACCGATAAGCTGGGATCGCGTGAAAAAGCCTATCGCATAGTCCAGAAAGCTGCTCATAAATCCTGGAACGAGGGGACGGATTTCAAAGCGGAAATCCAGGCCGATCATGAATTGAAGAAATATATAAGTCCCGAGCAACTTGAGAAAATATTCGACGCAGGATCATATCTTAAGCATACGAGCATGATTTTCAAGCGGGTTTTCAAATGAAAATTGCCTCAGAAGGTCTATTTTTTATATATCCCGGTGCAGTTGTGTTTGTGATTTTATTGATACTGTATATTGTGCTGGATTTAGCAGTTTTGATCTATCCGGTAGTGGCATCGGCTATATTTCTGGGATTTACACTGTTCTTTTTCCGCGATCCTGAGAGAAATGCGCCGGACATATCGAGGGCTTTGCTTGCCCCGGCGGATGGCAAGATTATAGCTCTGGACAACACGATACCGGGTTATCTAAATGGTTTTAATACACGGCTCTCGATCTTTCTTTCCATGCTTAACGTGCATGTTAACCGTATTCCAACCAGCGGAATAATCCAGCGCCTGGAATATCACCCGGGGCAGTTCAAACCAGCATTCACTGAGAAGGCTGCGGAGTTAAACGAGCATACAATAATAGAAATAGATAATAAGTATGGCCGGATAGGACTTTGCCAGAGAGCCGGAACTATCGCCCGTCGAATTGTATGTAATCTCAGTAAGGGGCAGAGAGTTAACCGAGGAGAGCGTTTTGGTATGATACGATTTGGATCTCGAGTTGACGTCTATATGCCCGAGAATGTCCGCACTTTCTCCCGGATAGGAGACAGGGTAAAGGCGGGCGAAACGGTTATAGGGGAGTTTGCAATAGATGAATCTTAAAGCGATCTTTCCATGCGCATTCACAGTCGGAAATCTGGTAAGCGGATTTCTGGCGATCGGAGCCGCGGTTCGCGGAGATTTGATTTCCTCGGCGGCTTTTATATGTCTGGGCGCCATACTGGATTTCCTGGATGGATCCCTGGCCCGGGTGCTCAAGGGCGCCACACGATTTGGCCGGGAGTTCGATTCATTTGCAGATTTTGTCACCTTCGGCGTGGCACCTATGGCCATGCTCTATAGCTTCCTGCTGGACTCCATCGGTTTCTGGTCATGGCTTTTGTCCGGTATGTTTCTGGTGGCGGGAGCATTCAGGCTGATTCGTCAGAATCTGGAATATGAGCGTAATAAATATAATGGATATGTAGGTCTGCCGATTACCTCCAGTGGTATTGTGCTCGCCGGATTTGTCCTGATCTCTTTCGAATTTTCGGGAGTTATGGCGCTTCCGGGCATGCTGACTGGCCTATTGCTGGGATTGATAGTTTTAATGATTTCTACCATAAATTTCCCTCGTTTCCGCGTTTTCAAGCGTAACTATCCGTTATGGCTAAAGTTTTTACTTTCAATTTCTTTTGCATTGCCGTTAATTATAAAACCGAAAATAATGATATTTGCCATGATCATGCTGTATATAGGTATGACTCTTGTAAGCGAGATGGTAAGATTATCTATCAGTAAAAGAGCTCATCAAAAATCGACATATAATAAATAAGAGAGGAATATAGATGCTGTCAGCCAAGGTCACTGTCGTATTTAAAGAAGGCGTGCTGGACCCTCAGGGTAAGACGATATTCAATGCCCTTCAGGATTTAGGATATAACTCGGTGAAGTCTGTTTCTACCGGTAAGGTCTTCAATTTGCGTCTGGATAAGAATGACCGTCAGGAGGCTGAGCGGGAGATAAGCGAAATCTGTCAGAAACTTCTGGCCAACCCGGTAATCGAGGATTACAGGATAGAGGTGGAGTAATGAAGTTCGGAGTTGTAACATTTCCAGGTTCCAATTGCGACTACGATACCTATGCCGCGGCCAGATATATATTGAATGAAGAGGTTGAATTCCTTTGGCATCTCGATACCGACCTGAAAGGCTCTGATGTTGTCATACTGCCGGGCGGCTTCTCTTATGGTGATTATCTACGGACCGGCGCAATCGCCCGTTTTTCGCCAATCGTAAAAGAAGTCATCAAATTCGCCCGTGAGGGCGGAACAGTATGGGGAATCTGTAACGGTTTCCAGATCCTTCTGGAGGCAGGATTGCTGCCTGGTGCAATGCTGCGCAATAAAGGGCTCCGATTTATCTGCAAACATGTTCATATAAGAGTCGAATCGATCAGCAACAGGCTCACTGCAGGTCTTGATCTCGAACAGGTTCTGTATATCCCGATTGCTCATTCCGACGGCAATTATTACGACTATCCAGAGCGAATTGAGGAGCTTAAAAAACATGACCAGATAGTATTTCGATATTGTGATGCCAGGGGGAATATAACCCCTGAATCCAATCCTAACGGTTCTGTGGAAAATATTGCCGGCATATGCAACCGCGAGAAGAATGTTTTCGGCATGATGCCTCATCCTGAACGGGCTGTAGAAAATGTCTTAAATTCAAGCGATGGTCTGAAACTTTTTGAGTCGATTCGTGCGTATTATAGCAGGAGGGCAGCGGTATGACGCGTCGAGATATGATGTTGCTTATATTTTCACTGATACTGGCAGGAATTGTTGGAGGCCTTATCGGAGATATAGTTGGACATTACCTTCCTGACGGGGCTTTGAAAACGCTTTTTCAAAAGAATATAACCCCCGGCTTTGATACCGGCCAGGTGGATTTTTATGTGATCAGCTTCAGCTTTGGTATCAGAGTTGGTATAAACTTTATGAGTGTTCTTTTTATGATTTTGGTATTGATATATTTCCGCTGGTGGTATATATAATGGGTTTAGGAGGAATTAATATGATGTGGATGCCCGGACCCACCGAGCTTTTATTGATCTTTCTCGCGGTCCTTCTGCTTTTTGGAGCAAAACGGATTCCCGAAATCGCCCAGGGACTTGGCCGCGGTATAAGGGATTTCAAGAAATCCATGAAGGAAACCCAGGATGAAATCAGCAGCCTGGATGATACCTCGGACAAGAAAAAGTCGGAACTGGAAGATAATTCCAAGGACAAGCAGTAATGGATAAATTTTCCAAAGAAAAGATTGATGAAATTGCCAAAGTTGTCGGCGCGGAAAAAGTAGAATGGGACACTGATCATTATCGTCTCAAAATCTCCTCGAAGGAATCGCGCAGGCTTTTAGTACTCGAGATTTATCCCAGCACTTCTCTGGGAAGGAAGACCGGGGCTATGATTGTTGTGTACGCCGGCGGCGCACATCTGCAGCTTCATAATTGCTCCGGATTTGTATGCTCGGAAGAGCTGGGAGAGGTTACCTTTGTATCGGAAACTGGGAAGCAGATTTCCGGTATAGTTGTCGAGAGTGATGCCGCCTGTTCACTCTATTCCAATATTAACCGCGAATTGATCTCATCGGATTTCACCAAGTTCGGGGTTGAGGTTATGCTCTCGGGGGTGGCGCTTTCGCTGGCCGAGGATATACTGCAAAAGGATGAATTTGATCAGGAAGAATAGACTAAATTTCGATCTGCAAAAAACGGCGCCTGCATTGGCGCCGTTTTGCTTTTCTATTATATTCCTTCGAATTTGTATCAATATCGTACAGCCTTTGGGGCAAACATTGAGATGAAATCCCGCAATGAATTCTCCATCTCAGTCGCTGACTGAAACCTCTTCAGGGGATCTTTCTCTAATGCTCGCATGACCACGTGATCAAGCAGTGGAGGCACTTTGGGATCTATTTTTGACGGGCGCTCCGGCTCATGATTCAAGATTTTCACTATCAGGTTGTTGAGGTTTTCACCTTCGAATGGCCTTTCTCCGGCAAGCATCTCATACATCACCACGCCCAGAGAGAATATGTCGGATGATTTTGTGACCTCTTTCCCGCTCAATTGTTCGGGAGAGATGTAATTCGGGGTTCCCATTGCCACGCCGGTCTGGGTCATATTGGACGACTCGAAATGAGCGATACCGAAATCCATGACCTTGACACGGAAGCCGTCCAGGACCATAATATTGGCCGGCTTGATATCTCTATGTATCACATGGCGTTCATGTGCATAGGCCAGTGCGCTGCAAACCTGGGATATTACGCTGGCGACGATTTTGAAATTGAAATCCTGTTTGCGCTTTATAATATTGTCGAGAGTACGCCCCTCCAGATATTCCATGGCGATATACTGTATATTTTTATCCTGTCCGACATCATAGATTGTCACTATATGTGGATGCGAGAAGTTTCCTGCTGCCTTAGCCTCCAGCATAAACCTCTCGCGCAGTTCTTCGATTTCATCGGGATTGGCAAGCCTGTCAAACCTGATTGTCTTGAGCGCAACCGGACGGCCGATTGCCGGATCGAGGCCTTTATAAACCGTGCCCATGGCCCCCTGGCCGACAACATCCAGAATCTTATAACGTCCAAACTGTGAGGGCCTTCCGGATTCATCAAAAGAAATTTGTATCCGCCCCGTACTTGAAGCATCCGGAGACTTATGCATTTCTTTTTCATCAGGGGAAGGAGTATGCAATTCTGCGGCTGCCCGGTGATGTTCAAGATCTATGTCGGATTGATCGGTGACCCCCTGGTCAATTACGGCATCATCAATATTCACAACCGAATGATCGAAAGATGACATTTCGGATGTTTCCTCAGCCGCCTGCTCAGGCTGCTGAGTATCAATCGCCGCTGTTGGAGCATATTCATCCACTTTATTTGGACGCTCGCTTCTCTTCTTTGATTGTGCTTCTGGTTCTATCGTGAAGGCGCGTCTCTGTCGCTCGCCACCCTGCTCATCTTCATGTGTCATGTTTTTCCTGAGCTGCATACTTGCCCTGCGCTGCTTCTCCTCTTTTCTGCGTATATCAGCTTTACTTTTCATCATCGGAGCGGCAGCCATGAAAAGAAGAATCTCAAATCCCGGGTAGAGAGTCTTGGTTATAGTATTGAATGATGAAAACAGAATGAAATTGATATTAACGAGCACAAACAGAAAGACTACCAGGATAGTAAATCGATGAACCAGTGCAACACGCGGCAGCAGGAATGCACAGAACAAGCCGATTCCCAGGATGACGATAATTCCAATATTCGAGGAGGCTTCAAATGAATTTATAAAGTTATTTCGTATTATATTTTCAATTACCGTTCCGGTTTTTATGCCCGGGGGCATATTGGCTGATAAGGGAGTTTTGAGATGGTCGTACTGGCCGGTGGCGGTTAGAGTAACTATAACCAGCTTATTCTCCAGAGCCTCAACCGGTACCTCTCCCTCCCATAGTGATTTGACCGAGAAGGAGTTGAAAGGATTGGACTTGCCCAGAAAGTTAATGAGCATGTGTCCTTTTCCGGTGACCGGTATGCTTCTGTTATCAAGCTGAATATTCTGGCCTGGATTATAGGTTATCCTGTCGGGATCAATTCCCAGGTAGTAGGAGGCGAGGATCAGTTCCACTGAAGGGTAATATTTATTTTCGTATTTGAGTATAAGGGGTTGATAACGGACGCTGTTGTCTTTTTCAAAGAGAGTCACATCGGCGCCGAGATATCTCGAGGCCTGGCCGAAGATGTTCTCCGGAAGATCTATTCTTTGAATCTTCTCGATTTCATCCTGGGAAATCACACCCGGTTTAATCGATGAGGCTGTCAGCCATTCAGGCGCCGCCTGAGTCGAGGGGGTACGGCTTCCCAGAACAGCCTCAAAAGGTATTATGACATTATTGGACTGTTGAATATTTTCCGCCAGGAGATGTGAATTGCCGGAAACATAATCATCGACATTGTTCTTGACCCTGAAATCGAGATAAACCGCACGCGGCTGGTAATAATCGAGCGCCTCGATCATACGGGCCAGGGTGCCGTGAGACCAGGGCCACCATCCCAGGTAATCGATGGCCTTGTCGTCGATTTCTAATAAGACCACATCATCGCCAACGTCCTGTCCCCCCCGGAAGGAGAACATGGCGTCCTGAATCTTATTCTCGAAATTCTCGAAGAGACTGTTTTGCTCCAGGAAAAGGGCTATTACAAGAAGTGTTATTAGAAGATACAGTATCAGGCCCGGGTGATTCCTTACGAAGGACTTATCCATGTCTGCAATTTTAATTCTTTTCAGAAAGCCTGGTAATTCCATTTTACCGTCCTAAACTCAGCCGTTCAACCAGATAGCCCGGAATTTGGGCTTTTTTCATTTTCTTCTGGGCAGTCTTAATATCGTATTTTATTCGCTTGAAATAGATTTCCTTGCTATCTTCGTCATAAGTGACATAGCAGGCGTCAGGATTGCCGTCTCTTGGCTGTCCTACCGAGCCTACATTAATTATATATCGGCAGTTTGGGTCGATTTTTATATACTCTGCGGTAACCAAATTGGCATTTTCCCCCTCTTTCTGCTCCACAATGAAAGGCCGGTGTGAATGTCCAATCATGCACACCTGGGTTTGAAAATAGGCGAAATTCTCCTCAGCTTCTCTCAGAGTGGAAATATACCCCCAGTTTTCAGGGTCTTTTGGGAGGGCATGCACGAGCGTAAACCCGTTCCAGGTTTCCATCATTGAAAATTCTTTGAGTTTTTGCAGATTTTCCGGTTTCATTGTTTCCCGGGTAAAGAAGAAAGAGGCGCGGGCATACTCATTGAAATAGTCCGGAGACAATTGCCCGATAACGGCCGCATCATGATTACCAAGTATTTTCAGGTCGCTTATTTCCACGACCTTTTCGACCACGCGGTCTGGATCGGCTCCGTAACCGACAGCATCCCCCAGAAAAAAGAGCTTACTCAGTCCTGCGGTTTCGAAATCTTTTAAACATGCAGCGAGGGCTTCCCAGTTACCATGAACATCTGAAAAAAATCCTACCCTCATGCACCTGCCTCAATGAACTTGAAGAAAGACCTGCCGATTTGTATAAGATCGTTATTCCTCAAATCGTACCTGCTGATTGCTTCACCATTCACCTTAGTATAGCCAATTTTCCCGAGATTGGCCAGCGTAAACGAGGCTCCTTCTTTGATGATCTTTGCCGCGATCTGAGGAGCCCAGAATCCCTTTATAGGTATATTACAAAATTTCGACTTTCCGAAGGTTACAACATCGCGGTCGAGCAGATGTTCTCTTTTTTCACCTTGATTGTTGACTTCAACTATGACGGAGCAGCCGAGCTTTTCGGTGATCTGTTTTTGCTTTTTGTCAGCTTCCAGTCTTTCCTTGTGGGCCTTGGTCTGCAGAAGCATGGTGCCGTCAAGGTCCGAAAACTTATTCTCCCGCTCCGTGGAACTATTGAATATTAATTCGTATTTACCAATACAGATGCGGTCTTTATCCTTGAGCGCCTCCTCCATGATCTTGCGATCATTCAGGAAAGTGCCATTCAAGCTATCGTTATCTATTACTATAGCTGAATCAGGGGTGAATTCAATCAAGGCGTGCTTTCTGGATACTCCGCGGTTATCCAGTACGATATCGTTATCAGAAGTTCGGCCAATAGAAATGCGGGGTTTTTCGGTGACAACTTTTTCGATTATCTTGTTGTCAAATTTTACAATTATCTCCGGCATTTTTAGCTCCTTGTTAGTCCGCACCTAATATAAAGTCGTGCTTAATCTTACAGGCAGTTTGCGCTTGCCTGCTGGGATTAATACAATTATATTGTCGGTTATGAGCAGCAAAAAGTTAAGTCTGAATGGCAAGGTTGTTTCCGCGCCCTTGGCCAATATAGCCGGTTCGGCTTATCGAACCATGGCCTTAAGGTATGGCGCTGCAATAGCTTACAGCGAAATGATCTCGGTCGACGGTCTTGTGAGGGGCAATCGTAAGACCCTGGATATGCTAACACTGCGCGAAGGAGAGAGACCTGTCTGTTTCCAGATTTTCGGGCATGATCCTCAGATGATCCGTGATGCCGCCCAGATAGTCGCTCGTACAGGTTGTGACATGATTGACATCAATTTCGGATGCCCTGCCAAAAAAATTATCCGCAACTTCTCAGGCGCGGCCTTGATGAATAATCTGGAATTGGCTGAGAAATTGATTTCTGCCGCCGTCGATGCTGTAGATATACCTGTTTCGGTGAAGTTCCGTTCCGGCTGGGATCGTGAGAGCATGACTTTTATCGAATTCGGCAGAATGGCCGAGGCCTGCGGTGCCTCATATCTGGTTTTGCATCCCAGAACGCGTGCCTCCGGCTTCCGGGGTAAATCGGATTGGGGCAAGCTGAAGCTCCTGAAGGAAAATGTCAATATAGATGTAATCGGTTCGGGAGATATAAATACTCCTGAGGATGCCAGAGATATGCTTGAAGAGACAAACTGTGATTACGTCATGGTTGGGCGGGCAGCCATGGGCGCGCCATGGATTTTTCAGCGCATCGACCACTATCTCAGGACCGGGGATGATCCGGGAGAGCCATCTCTGGACAAGAAGATTGAAATCATGCTGGAGTTTTGCCGCCTGATGATCGATGACTTTGGAGAGCGGTCGGCCTGTTTGAAGCTGCGCAAGCATCTGGCCTGGTTCACAAGGGGCTGGCATAACGTCACAAAAATCCGTCCCCTGATGTTTTCAGTAGAAAAATATGATGATATTGAAAAGATATTGTATGATTACCTTCACGGCCTGGAAGAAGTAGCATGATGAAAGAAAGCGAAATAAAGAAGCTTCTGGAAGAATTCGAAAAGGGCAAGATCAGCAAAAGCAACTTCATCCGCAAGATCAAGATATCACCCTACGAAAACCTCGAATTTGCCCGCGTGGATTATCATCGCAAGATACGTATCGGAATTCCCGAGGTGATATTCTGCGGAGGAAAGTCGCTACAGCAGATATCCGAGATTATCGAGCGCATGATTCAAAACAAACATCCGGTTCTGGCAACGCGTGTGGACGAGAAGATCGCCAGAGGCCTGAAGAGGAAATTCCCCCAGGGGGACTATAACTCTAAGGCAAGAACGTTCGTGATAAAAGAATCCAAAAAGAGAAAGAAAAAAGCCGGCAAATATCTGGTCAGTATTATTTCGGCAGGAACCTCAGACATGCCGGTAGCTGAGGAGGCTCGTGAAACACTAGAATTTCTGGGAGTGCCGGCCAATTGTGTCTATGATGTGGGGGTTGCGGGCTTGCATAGATTCCTGGGTGAGGAGAAAAAGCTTGAGTCCGCCAAAGTTCTGATCGTGGTGGCCGGTATGGAAGGCGCGTTGGCCTCTGTGGTAGGTGGCTTATATAATAAGCCGATTATTGCTGTGCCGACCTCGATCGGCTACGGCACCTCATTTTCGGGCTTGAGCCCGCTTCTGTCGATGCTAAACGCCTGCTCCTCGGGCATCACTGTAGTCAATATCGATAACGGATTCGGGGCGGCCTGCGCCGCCTTCAGAATAATTCGCACAATGAAGGAAGATGATGAAGACTCTGATCTTTGATCCATTTTCAGGCTGTGCCGGGGATATGATTCTGGGCGCCCTGGTTTCCTCGGGAGTGGATTTCGAGAAATTGAAATCTGAGTTAAGCAAACTCGGAGTAGAAGGTTATGAGCTTGAGAAAACCGAGGTGATGCGCCATCACATCTCCAGCACAAAAATCGATGTCAAAATAGATGAAAGGAACACCCATCGCCACCTAAAAGATATATACGAAATCATAGATAAAAGCTCGCTCGATCAATCCATCAAGACCAGGGCAAAAAAAATATTTTCGCGTCTGGCTGATGCGGAAAGCGCAGCGCACAATACCTCACCTGAGAAGATTCACTTCCATGAGGTCGGCGCAGTCGATGCCATAGTGGACATTATAGGGGCATGCATTTGTATAGAGATGCTTGATGTGGAGGGTATATACTCGCGTCCCATAAGTCTTGGTGGAGGATTTGTAAAAACAGCTCATGGTAATATGCCGGTTCCGGCGCCTGCTACGGCTGAGCTTGTCAAGGACTTTCCGGCTGTTTTCAGGAAAGTCGATTATGAGCTGACCACTCCCACCGGAGCAGCTATCATAACCACGCTCGCAAAACCATTGCAGGATATTGGCGAATATGAGATTAAGTCCATAGGTTATGGTGCCGGGAGCCGTGATCTGGAGGAGCTCCCGAATTTCCTGAGGGTATTTGTGGCTGAACCATCCGGGTCATATGAATATGACAATATCTTGCAGATAGAAACCAATATAGACAATCAGAATCCCGAGGTATTTTCATTTCTGTTTGAAGGATTGTTCGAATTGGGTGCCAAAGATCTTTTTACAATTCCTATTCAGATGAAGAAGAACCGCCCCGGGACACTGCTGACCGTACTTTGTGCGCCTGAAGATAAGGACAGGATGACATCATTCATTTTTGCCAATTCGACAACCTCGGGAATGAGGTATTGTCTTTTGGACCGCACCAAGCTCAAACGCTCGATCGAGACCATGGAAACGAGTTTTGGGCCTGTTAGAACGAAGGTGTATATTGTCGATGGCAGGAAGCGCTATTATCCTGAATATGAGGATTTGAAAAGACTGGCATTTGAGCACAAAATTAGTATAATAGACCTTAATCAAAAACTGCAATTTGAGATCAATAAGATAAAGGAGTTGTGATGGCACAGGGAATCTGGATATTCGCGCAGCAGAAAACGGGCAGCCTTTCCAACGTTACCTATGAATTGCTGGCCGCTGCAAAAAAGCTGGCAGAGGCCAAGAGCTCGGAAATCACGGCAGTGCTGTTCGGCTCGGGTATGGATGATGCCGCGGCTGATCTTTTCAAGTATGGCGCTGATAAGGTGATTTACTATGATAACCCGGAGCTGGAACAGTTTCGTGATGATGCTTATGCAAATCTGCTTGCTGATCTGGTCAAAAAGCATGAGCCGGAAATACTCCTGGGTTCGGCGACATTTTATGGCAAGGCGCTGTTCCCGCGCCTGGCGGCCCTTCTTGAGACCGGCCTGGCGGCGGACTGTAATGGCCTGGCTGCTAAGGAAGACGGTACCCTGGTGGCGACAAAGCCGGCCTTTGGCGGTAATGTCTGGTTGACAGTGACCTTCTCCGAGCAGCGTCCCCAGATAGCCACACTGCGGCCCAAGGTTATGCCTGAAGCGGAGAAGGATGACTCCCGTTCAGGTGAGGTGGAAAAGCCGGAGGTTCCCTCGGATCTGGTTAAGAGCAAGATCAATGTCAAAGAGAATGTTGGCGGTGGAGAAGGATCTATAAACCTGACTGAAGCGGATATCATCGTATCCGGCGGGCGCGGCCTCAAGGCCCCGGAGAATTTTAAGCTGATCGAGGAATTGGCCAGTGTTCTCAATGGAGCTGTAGGAGCATCCCGTGCAGTTGTTGATGCCGATTGGATTAAGTATTCGCATCAAGTCGGGCAGACCGGCAAAACGGTAAATCCCAAGCTCTATATCGCTTGTGGGATATCCGGGGCAATCCAACACCTGGTGGGGATGCAGTCATCCGGGACGATTGTTGCCATTAATCGCGATAAAGATGCGCCTATTTTCAAGGTTGCCAACTATGGAATAGTGGGAGATCTGTTCGATGTAGTTCCCGCCCTTACAGAGAAATTTAAAGCTGAGCTGAAATAGGCCGGAGATTTTAAAGATATGACCGCCTGACTGCGGTTTCATACTCAGTCAGGCTATTTAATATCCGTGTCTGAAGACAGGAGTTTATATGCGCCGCGAGTATTTACTCTACATTGCTCTCACTGTTATGTTCCTGCTGCTTCCCCTGGGGGAAAAGCTCTGTTCTGCAGATTTTGATTTATCGGTAGAATTTGGGACGGAGAGACGTGAGGGATTCACCCAGTATCAGATTAAATTTCTGACGTTGGAAGAAGAGGACCTTCAAATCTTCGGTAATTCGCGCCTGAAATTTCCATTCAGCAGCTACCTCTCAGGCGGAAATGTATATGCGGAATACATGGGCTTTTCCGCAAGTGTGGGTTACTGGCAGGAATATCGTTCAAGCAAGGACGAAATTATGGATGATTTTGACTGGCTGAGCTCCAATCTGGGAGATTATATTCTTCTGGCACATGGCAGGACCACGCCTCACACAGATATGTACTACTATCAAATCGCGCTGGGATATGATTTCAAAATTAAGAGTCTGGAATTTGGACCATTTTTCGAGTACACGAAATATCATTCCGAGTTCACGATGACTGATCTGAACCAGCTCTGGTTTTATAATCTTGAGAGTGGCACTGAATACGATCCACCGCTGGATACGATGATTGAGGGTGCAGTTTTGTATTATGAGCAGGATTTGCATATTCCTCTATTCGGTGCGAATTTCGGAATTGCCGCGATCCCCGAAAAACTGATATTTAATACCAAGCTCGGGGTTTCACCTTTTGTTAGCGTTGATGATTATGACGATCATATAATCCGTCAGGATTCTCTGGAGGCCTGGAATTCCGGAGACGGCGGTACCGCCTGGCTGTTTGAGCTGGGTGCTGCTGTAGGAATATTCGACGGTTTGTGGATTAATGGCAAATTTGGATATAGCGACTACAGTGTCAGCACTCTGGCCACACAGCGATTGATCAGCGAGGATACCGGAGAATATGTCGTTGCCAGCGGCATAAGCTCACAGGTGAGAGGGGTCATGAGAAATTTTAAAGTCGGTATTTCATATTTCTTCGATCGGTAATACCAAATTCTGAAATAAGAAAAGTTGGCTCATTTTTGGGCCGGCTCTTTCTATAATACACTACCTTAATTGCAGGGCGGCGATCCTCCCACAAAGACATGATTCATAATCCATATGGCGTCGGAAACATTAATATTTTTATCACAATTTATGTCGCCATTCATTAGAAAAGGTCTCGGTTCCAAACCATCCGCGAAAACGTAGTTTATGATCCAGACTGCATCGGAGACATTCAGATAATTATCAGTATTGACATCCCCCAGGATTTGATTGCCCGAGCATGAAATATGGATCCGGACAATTCCCTCTCCTGTATGCGACTCTGTATCAATCCCCTTACATGCGACATAATATGAGGAGCCCTCTGTTTCCGGTATATCCCAGAGAAAACCGAATCCGTCGGACGGGTTAAAATCCAGCCCGAAGACTTCCCCGGCGGGGCTATCGTTTTTCGGATATATCCCCAGGGCAAGATCAACTGTCCTGTATGACTCATTGTACATTATCTCCGGAAGCGGATTAAAACGCAAAGTGGATTGCAGCAGCGATCCGGATTTGGTTTCATACAATTTTACAGGATAGAGCCCGTCTTTGGACGAACCGAAACCTATTTCCGCTATACCCAGCCAGTGGCCGTAAGGCTGGCCGATAGCTGCCAATACAGCACCTTTTCTAAAGCCCATAATATAATCAAAATCCGTTATGGCGGGGCTGGTCAGCAAATCAACCCTGAATTGGTCTCCGTTGCGTTCTAAATACTCCTGCACAGCCCGGATAAAATTATCATCCGTCGCTCCCAGATTCTGCCTGATTTGCATGGAATCAGCGAGCTCTTCGACAATTACCCGGTCGGTGAGAGATGTTTTGCCGTCTCTTGCAAGGTCCGGATAACCGTGATTTGCAAAATACCGGATATAAGCTGCAGCAAGAACCGGGGCGTTATAAAACTCGCCGTATTCACCATCAGCGAAGCGATTGCCATCATTGGCATCGCCATCGACATCGCCATATTTCGATTGAAGCAGGAGAGGAGTGATGTTAGCTAAAGTATCCGGAGCATTGAGATATTCGAACTGAACAAAACTGGCATCTTCATCGAGCAAATCCACGATAAATGTCACTGAATCGCAAATAGTATCTCCCCAGGGCGGATGTCTGAATTCAGGTTCGAAGGGAGTGTTGTCGAGATATATGTTTATCGTATCTGAACTGAGATCCTGGTTCTGATCATAAATCGTTGCCCGAACCTTATACCAGCCTTCAGCCAGAGAGGAGGCGTTCCATGAGAATGAAAGACCTTCTTGGTATGAGAAAGGCACAATACCATTCCTGAGTGATACATCAGAATTATTATCCTTGCCGATAAGAGTCCATCCATTTAATGGATGGTAGTACTCGAACCTGCAATTCCCGTTAGGATTTTTGTCTGCCAGTTCAGTTGCTCTCAATTGTATTTTGGACGAAACTTGCGAACTATCCGGTGGCGATATTATTCGGATTTTGGACATGATTCCTCCTGAACCCACCGAACGTCCGATGGAGAACAACACCAGGTTTCCGGGAAAAGGAAGATGTTCATTTTGCACCAGATCGATATAGCCTTCGCCCCAATCATTCCAATTCACGCAGAGGTATGGATCATTGTCGATCACAATTTCCGGTCCCATGTCTGATATATCATTCGAGAAATAAAACCCGCAGAAATATGGTGAGTTTACTGTTACCGGTTTCTCAAAGGGAATTACTAATATATATCCTCCCGCCCGGGGAATATGAAAGCTCTGCTTGGACGATATATCAATTACTCCGCCGGGGTACGGGCACGATGGCAGGGATAAATCGGGATCAATTGCTTCGATATCCGCAGAGGCATATATTTTGCCTGAGGACTTGAACTGCATTTGCATTGCCACTGCGTAAATTTCAAAGGGGTAGTCGCCATTCAATTCCTGTGTTGATGGATCTTGGTAGCTCTTGTATATTTCCGCTCCAGCCATCCAATCAGAAATCGCCCAGTATGCCTCTCCTGCCATGCGTACTGTGCAGGCTGACGCCGCTGTAAGACTGGAAGTGCAATCAATAGGATAAAGCAACTCAACATCACTTGTGTCTATTCTCTGATGTAATGCTGAGTCCTTGAAGTCACCTGCACAAAATGGTGCGCTCAAAAATATAATTACGATGACCGCCGGGATGGCAATCATATGTTTGGGCATACTGTATCCTTTGTTAATCTCCTGTGTATTTATCGTGGTAAACAATGATATGCTTTAGCAGCAGAGGCTCTATTGTCGGATTTGGTTAATACTTTGAAGCATTAAAAAAATAAAAAAAATATAAAAAGTTTAGTGTTTAAACATTGCATGTTGACAATAAATTGTTATAATTATTTTAAATAGCTGATATGCATGTCACTTTTAATTGGGTTTAAACCTTTTAGAATTTCGAGGAGGGTAGACATGGCCAAGAGAGCTAAGAAGAAAACCGCCAGGAAGAAAGTGAGCAAGGCGAAGAAAGCTCCCAGAAAAGTCCGCTGCAAAGGCGTGACTGCAGATGGCAAGAGGTGCAAGCGTATGGTTACGCCTCCAGCCAAATACTGTTATCTGCACAAAGGCGGTAAGACAGCCAAGTCAGCCAAGAAGAAAGCCAAGAAGAAAGCTCGCAGGAGATAGGCTGACCCTGCAGTTAACTGCTCAGAATTAAAAGCCCCATCGTGATGATGGGGCTTTTTTTATCCATATGTACTGCCTGCAATATTAAAATATTTTGCTTTGCGGGATTTTATATTTCTGCAATCAATAAATAGCGGATAAAATCCTTTTTCGGGTTGAGTTGAATTCGGCCGCTTTTGGCAATACATATTTATATACCTGCATGGCGTCCTTTGCAAATTTCATTTCCTTCAGTGTGCGGGAAAGCTCTTCTTCTTTCCTCACGCGGCTGAGAAATTCCTCTTCCTGCTCGGGCGACAACTCGCCGTCGAGATATTTCTCAGCCTTTTCCTCAAAATCGGGATAGGCTTTGGGCATAGCTTTAAACCTCTATCTGAAGTCTTTCAGGGCGCGGCGCAATTTAAGGCGAGCGATATGCAGATTTGACCTGACAGTACCCTGAGGACATCCCAGGGTTTTGGCTATCTCCTTTTTGGAAAGGCCGTCCAAATCTGCAAGGATCAGGCAGAGTTTCTGCCTGGGCGGAAGCTCGTCCACAACCGACTGAACGATCCTCAAAAGCTCGCGCCTTTCTACATCTTTATCCGGGCTTTCATTCCTCCTTGAGAGTTCAATTTCTACGGAGGCTGGAACGGTCTCGTCTTCGCTAAGCGAAATCTTCTTCCGCTTCAGTCTGCGCCTCCTATCAATGGCGCAGTTGGTGGCCATCTTGAAGACGAAACATTTAAAACCAGCCTCCGACCTAATTCGCTTAAGGTGATTGTAAAGCTTTACGAAGGTCTCCTGGACAATGTCCATGGCCTCGTCAGGATCAGGTATGATCGCGTATGCGGTCATGTATACCTGCCGTTCCAGGATCCTGACGATCTGCTCGAAAGCTTTGATGTCACCTTTCTTAGCGCTCTGTAAGAGCGCCACAAGCTTGGCCGACATGCTAACCGTCCCGGCTATTAGATTACACGATTTAGTTTTGAAAATGTTTAATCAATCTGTGCGGATTTTTTCCGGGAAAACGTGGATAGTTACTTTTGCGCTTAATTCGATTTGCACCTGTAAAATACCATTTATGTAAGGCCTTGTCAAGCTTTTTGTTATATGAAAACAGGCATTATATTGAAACCGCCCGGAACCATAACGGTAAAATCCCCTTGACATTATATGGTAAATCTGAAATATTAGTATCCGTTACGTGCGCCCATAGCTCAATTGGATAGAGCGTCTGGCTACGGACCAGAAGGTTGGGGGTTCGACTCCTCCTGGGCGTACTTTTTTATGCGCAAAATCTGCCTCGTGCCTATTCGAATCCCATCTTTCTGAACAATATCCTCGATATAACAGTTATCTTTATTTGAAAAGACTGATAACCGAATTTACAAAAGGAGGTTATACCTATGGCAAATATGAAAGCGATGCAGGTGAAAAAAGCGGGAGGGGATTTTGAGTTGGTCGAGATGGCAATCCCGGAACCCGGAACACACCAGATTAGAATTAAGGTCGAGGCCTGCGGTGTATGTCACAGCGATTCCGTTACCAAAGAAGGCATCATCCCGGGAATCGAGTATCCTCGTGTGCCCGGACATGAAGTGATAGGAACAATTGACAAGCTGGGCGGCTCGGTGTCGAATTTCAAGGAGGGTCAGCGAGTGGGAGTTGGATGGCGCGGCGGTCACTGCTTTCACTGCGAGCCATGCAGGCGCGGCGATTTCACCAACTGCCAGAATGGAAAAATAACCGGGGTTACTCATGACGGCGGCTATGCCGAATACATGATTACTCCGATGGATGCCTGCGCAGTCGTACCCGAATCCCTTGATTCACTGGAAGCCGCCCCACTTTTATGTGCTGGAATCACCACCTTCAATGCTTTGCGCAATGCCGGTGCAATTGCGGGAGATCTGGTGGCGATTCAGGGCATCGGCGGACTCGGACATTTAGGCATACAGTACGCAAAGAAGATGGGTTTCAAGACTGTTGCCATATCGCACGGCAAGGAAAAAGAAGAGCTGGCCAAAAAGCTGGGTGCTGATGTATACATCGATTCTACATCTGATGATCCGGCGGAGAAACTATCCAGTATGGGTGGAGCACGTGTTATTCTGGCGACTGCCCCTAATGCCAAAGCGATTAGCTCGGTAATCGGCGGTCTTGGCAACAATGGCAATCTGGTAATAGTTGGAGTGCCTCAGGATCCGCTCGAGGTGAGTGTATTTCTCCTTATAATGGGACGCAAATCTATAACTGGATGGCCCAGCGGAAGCGCGATTGACTGGGAAGACACTCTGAATTTCAGCGACCTTACCGGAGTTAAGACCATGATCGAGACATTTCCGCTGGAAAAAGCCAACGAGGCTTATCAGCATATGATGGAAAACAAGGTGCGCTTCCGCACTGTGTTGAAGATTGCATAATGGTGTAATTGAATAATAATTTCGAGCTTGGCGTTGGCAGAATTCGTTTTTGTCGGAACTATTCTGTGCAGTCAGACTGAAAATTCAGTAGCTCATTTGAGCCTGCCTGTTCGGTCTATGACCTTTTTCCACAATTTTATTTATTGCCTTATTAAATATATGAGGATATAATGGCCGATTAAATAATTAAAAGGTTTGAGGTGTTTTAGTTGATAGAGGTAGATATTCCGGGTTATGGCAGGCTTGAGCTTGAACATCTTATCTGCGATTTTTCGGGCACTATTTCCGTTGACGGTAAACTGGTTCCCGGGCTGAAAAGAAGATTCAAAGAACTGTCCAGGCATCTGCATATACATATCCTCACTTCAGATACGCATGGAGGGGCGGAAGCATCACTTGTCAACGTCGATTGCGATCTGGTGATATTGAAGAAACAGGACCACGACGTTCAGAAGGAAAGTTATCTTCGAAAGCTCAACGGCGCCCAGGTAGTGGCGATTGGTAACGGCAATAATGACGCCCGGCTTTTGAAAGCAGCTCGTCTGGGCATATGTGTCTGTTTGGATGAGGGATGTTCCACTGCGGCATTAGAGGCGGCCGATATCCTGGTAAAATCCGCGCAGGACGCTCTCGATTTACTGCTTTATCCGAACCGTTTGAAGGCTACGCTCAGATATTAAAAAGCCCGGGTTTATTACTCCCGGACTTATTCTAACCATAGACAACTTCTTCAGCCAGGCGGTAGCGCCGATACATTTTAGCATACTGTCCGCCATTCTGAATCAACTCGGCATGCTTGCCGGTTTCGACAATTCTGCCATCCTCAAGCACATAGATCACATCCGCACTTTCCAGAGTATCGGGCCTGTGGGTAATCAGGATTGTAGTCATATCCGGCATGACCTCATGCAGTCTTGCCCACAGCGCACTCTCGGTGCTGGAATCGAGGGCCGAAGTACAATCATCCAGGATGAGTATCTTCGGCTTACCGGCCAGCGCACGGGCCAGGGCCAGCCTCTGTTTCTGGCCGCCCGATATCGAGACACCGCGTGTACCGATATAAGTATTGATACCATCCGGAAACTCGCCGATTTCCGATTTCAACTGAGATACATCTATGGCCCAGTTCATGACCTCCTCGGAAATATACTCCCTGCCGAAAAGGATGTTGTTTTTAACAGTATCTGAAAACAACACCGGCTCCTGGGGCACATAACCGATCTGCCTGCGAAGCTGGCTGAGTTTGTAATCATCAAGCCTGTGATCATCGATCCTGATCTCGCCTTCAGTAGGATCGACAAGGCGCGGGACCATATTGACCATCCAGCTCTTACCGGAACCGACTTTGCCAACCAGCGCAATAGTCTCTCCCGGACTGATCTTAATCGAGATATCATCGATGATATTCCGATCTGAATCCGGAAACCTGAAGGATACGTTTTTATATTCAATCCCGCCCTTAAAATCACCGTCCGCGCCGATTGAACCATTCTCTGTGACCATGGCCGGTTCGGCCTGCAATTCCCAGAGACGGTTGATTGAAACCGCTGACTGCCGGGATTTTACTAAAAACTGCCCGATGTCGAACATCGGGAAGATCAGGTAAACCACATAATACACGAAGGCTACCAGCTCTCCAATCGAGAGGTTGGCCCTGATCACCATGTAACCGCCGGCAAGTAGGACTATTACCACGCCGAACTGCCAGATATACATATAGAGCGAATCGACTATGGTCGTAGCCTTGATCGCCGATATCTCGGCTGCACGACGGTTGACTGCTGCATCATGAAACTTCTTCTTCTGCACCTTCTCCTTGACATAGGCTTTGACTACCCTGATTCCTGAGAAACAGGCTTCCATTATATCATTGAAGCCGGATATGTTTCTCTGCAGGTTGTCGTAACGCCTGTCCAGAATAGAGGCGCTCTTAAAGAAGATCAGGATCAGGATCGGCACCGGCCCGGCGGCCATAAGTGTCAGCATCGGATCGATAGTGATCATCATCGCCAGAGTGAATATTACAAATACCACAGCTTCGTAGAACCTGAATATTCCCGAGCATGCGAACCATGCCAGTTTCTGTTCGATATCATCCGACAAACGTGTTACCAGATCGCCGGTCCGGAACTTATTGAAAAAGTCCGGACCTTTGCGCGTGATATCGTTAAACGAATCCTGACGGATCATCCACTCCAGCCTGAAGTTCATCCAGGCCCTATGAGACTGGACGAAGGCATACAGTGCGCAGGCGATGATTCCCAGCGCCACCAGTGTCAGGGCATAGGTGGCCGCTGTGGACAAGCCCAGGTCAGCCCCCAGGCCTGCCAGCCATGTTTGTATTCCGCCCTGTACCGTTCCGGTTTTGACGAAATCAACTGTGAATTCAACCATTCTGGGAATAGCTACCTGAAACGCCGCCTGAACCGGTGTCAGGACTATCAGCACTATCAACAGATAAGGATAGCGTTTGTAGTATTTCCAGAGCCACTTTATTTTATCCCGCATCTTTCAATACTCCGTTTTTATTCTTGAACTGCAGATGGAACAGCTTGGAATAGTAGCCGTTCTGCAGAATCAAGTCTGTATGTGTGCCGCGTTCGATTATCTTTCCGCGGCGGATTACCAGAATCTCATCGACATCCAGGATGGTCGAGAGACGATGCGCTATGATCAGCGAGGTCCTTCCCTTCATCAGCTTCCGCAGAGATTCCTGGATCGCCCTTTCTGTCTCCGGATCCACCGAGCTTGTGGCCTCATCCAGAAGCAGGATATCCGGATTCGTCACCAGCGCTCTCGCAAATGACAGGAGCTGACGTTCCCCGCGGCTGAAATTAGCGCCCTTCTCGGACACCTCGGTATCATAGCCCTTTGGCAGCCTGCGAATAAAGTGATCCGCCTCGACAACCTTTGCCGCATGAACAATCTTCTCATCCGTAACACCCGGCTCATCCAGCGCAATATTGGCCTTGACCGTATCCGGAAAGAGCAATATATCCTGCAATACAAGCGCAAAACGTTTACGCAGGACATCTCTGGAAATATCGCGGACATCAACACCATCCAGCGTGATCCGGCCCTTCTGCGGATCATAATACCTCAGCAGGAGGGAGATGATCGTAGTTTTGCCTCCGCCGGTTACTCCGGCCAGGGCGACACGTTTTCCGACCTTAATCTCGAAACTGACATCTTTCAAGACCCAGTTGTCATCAGCGGTATATGAAAACCATACATTTTCGAATTTTATAGAATCCTTTAAACCGTTCCATTCCGCCGGCTTTTCCGGATCCTGCATATAATCATCCTGCGACAAGAGCGCAAAAATACGCTTGGCTCCAGCGATTGCCTTCTGGATATTGGCCAGCTGCTCAGAGGTCCTGTAGATCGGCTCGAATGAGCGCCAGATCAGGATGATGAACATGCTGATCATACCGACCGTGATTTGACCGGTCTGAATCCAGTACACACCCAGATACAGCACCATCGCTATCATGATGTATTCGAAGCAGAAGACTGTATTAAAATACAGAACCACCGCAATATTCACATAGCGATCCTCCGTGAATTTCAGCCGGTTGGCGACATCGATCTTTCTGCGCGCGTAATCGCCACGATGAAATATCTGGATGATCGACATGCCATGCAGAAACTCAGTCACCTTTGCCGTCACCTCGGCCATCTTCTTGCGCACCTCCAGAAAATGCGGAGTTGTCTTGCGCTGGAAGATATAGGTCAGCGTCAGGAAAATCGGTATTATGCAGAATAATACCAGCGCCAGCCGCCAACTGTAATAGAACATCACAGCATAAATTCCTGTGACCAGGAGGATATCGCCGATCACCAGCACTACAGTGTTGGTGAAGAGCATCCTTAGCGCTTCGGTGTCATTCTCAACTCGCGCCATCAAACGGCCGACTGGATTTTTATCAAAGTACGATATATTCAGCTTCAGGATATGATCAAAGAGCCGTTTCTTGAGCTTTAGCATGACATCCTGGCCGATTATCTCCAGCTTGATCCTCTGGATGAACTGGAA
>JABAHP010000254.1_pt6 | contig 31481 bp, 28 predicted proteins | sample 7062081 | NCBI WGS metagenome assembly JABAHP01 (sample SAMN14534357, study PRJNA622989) | marine sediment metagenome | biome: marine biome [ENVO:00000428]; feature: marine pelagic biome [ENVO:01000023]; material: deep marine sediment [ENVO:00002113] | place: India: Gulf of Kutch | collected...
GTCGGGGATGTTACCGAATGGGTCGACGGAGGAACATACAACTCGGATTATCAGTTTGCTGACCTTTTTGCTACTCTCGATCCTGTAATCGACTATTCACAATACGACGGAAACAATGATGGTGATGTTGATGCGATAGTATTCATACGCTCCGGTAATGGACAGGAGGATTCCGGCAACCCTAATGATATCTGGTCCTATGCCTATTCCTATCCTCCGGGCTATGGTTGGGGTCCGTTTGATGGTGTCATGATACCCAGGTGGAATACCTCCCCGGAAACCTGGCCGCTGCGTAATCCCTCAGATCCAACACAGTTCCTGGGGGTTGATACGTTAAACCGCATCCGGGTCTTCTGTCATGAGCTGGGGCATAATCTGGGCTTGCCCGACCTCTATGATTACGACAGCAAACTCGTCATCCAGACTTACTACACACCCAATGATGCCAACGACCATCCACTCATGGACTGGTGTACCATGGGCTACGGGGGATACGGCATATTTTCCATCGGCTCAATGACCCCATCGCACTTTTGCGGATGGAGCAAGAGGGAGCTGGGCTGGATAGAGCCGATCCAGCTTCAGAATGGTACCTTCGAGAATCTTGTCATATATGATATTGAAACCAATAACGACAGCGCTCTCTATATGTTGCCCATCAATGCAAGCGGAAGCGAATATTATCTGCTGGAATACAGGAATTCTCAATCGACCGGTATGTTCGATAAATTCGATTCGGATTTCAGCTGCTTTTTCCATCCTTTGCTTTCCTATGGCGGCGATCCGCTAAACAGCGGTCTTCTTATCACACATGTCGATGATTCGGCATCGCCGGGGGCCTGGCAGCCGAATTATGGCCTGCCTGATTACGACCATTACACCGTCGCTGTGGTTGATGCAGGATATAATATCTATAACAATTACACTTATAATCCGGGCGGAAATGTATCTGACAGCGCGCAATGGTGGTATCCCTATGAGACCAGGCTTGCAGCGCCCTTTTCGAGCGAAGTTCTCGAACAGAACTTATTCGATCCAACCACGATTCCCAGCAGCGACGGATATACTGGCTATACCGGCGTTACTGTTAGGGTGGATTCGATCGTTGATGATAAGCTGTATGCCTATGTCGAAAATCCAAATTATATTGCGGATATTGATACTGACGGTATTCTGGATCCAGATGATAACTGTGTTAATTATTATAATCCCGGCCAGGAGGATTATGATGGTGACGGAGTCGGCGATGCCTGTGATATAGACGGCAGATACGTCGACACAATATCAACAACCTGCACCGGGCTGGCAGTTAGAAATGACTGCAATTATGGAGACTGGGGCTCGGACAATGACGGGATGGCGAACCTCGATTTTTACGACTCCGGTGAATGCGATTTTTCTGAACCTTTCAAGATCTATCTCTGGGCCGGTTCCCCTGTTGCCGCTTACATCGAGGACACCGATACATTTACCATAAATTCCTACAATCTGGAGACTCTCAATCCGCCTTATGATCCGAAGTGGATGTTGCTCGGAACCGGCAATCCCTCAGAACCAATGCAGACAACTACCGATTATGATATCTTCAAATCCGGGACTGTCGTTTCTCCCGACTATAAAATCGGGATTGAGAAAATATTCTGGGCTCCCAAAGACCCGGACAGCTGTAAATTCGTAGTTCAGTGCCTGAAGGTATACTCTTATGATGGCTCATCGCATTCAGGATTGACCATTGCCGAGATTGTCGATTGGGATATCCCGTCGGATAGCCAGGCTGATAATACATTCGGATTCGATGAAAGCAGAAAGCTGATGTATCAGAATGGACACGACTATGTCACCGGCCCGGAGGGATGTCAGCCTAATTCGGTTCGTTACGGTGGAGTTGCCTTTCTTGGGTATTATATTAATGATCCGGAATTGCTTGATACAACCTCCCAGATTCATGGCTGCGATGCCGTTCTGTTTCAGGATTATATCTGGCCGGAGGGTGGGTTCATCGCAGGAGATCTTTATCCAATCCTGAAATCCCCGGGATATACACCCAACTCTGCGATAGAAGACCTGATATCGCTCATGACTTATTTCGATGATTATACCATAAATCCCGACGACACACTGTATATATACACTTCGTATGCGGTTACTCTCGATGCCAGCCGCGAAAGTCTCGAGTCGATTGTTGATAAATCCAAGAAGTGGTTCTCTGACCAGATCATTAACAGTATGCTATACACCTGTGGCGATGCTAATGGAGATAAGACAGTTAATGTCAGCGACGCAGTCTATATCATCAATTTTGTTTTCGTCGGCGGCAATCCGCCCGACCCGACTGAATCGGGTGATGCCAACTGCGATGCCACGGTAAATGTTTCCGATGCAGTCTGGATTATAAACTACGTTTTCGTAGGCGGCAGTAATCCCTGCGATACTAATGGCGACGGCATTCCGGATTGTTAGTTATCTAAGATAACAGATTAGCCCGTCCGGCAATCACCGGACGGGCCATTTGTAGAAAAATATCAAATTCTGTAAACTAGCGCGCTACTCGGTCAGCTCGGTAGACAGAGAAAAAGTCCTCGTCATAGGAATCGTCATCTCCATGGGGCCGCTGCCCTTTATAGTCCCGGTCACCCTGCCTTCACTTGCGCCTTTCAAATACTGCCCGCGTTTATAGTCGAAATAGTAGGTCTCGGTACCTTCAATATCCCCGTCAAAAGCAAGATTCATCTCGCCCTCTACAGCCTCCCCTGAAAAACTGCCAGTAAACTCATTCAGCACTACTGCGCAATCATGCTCGCCGACCTTCTCGAAACCGGACAATCTGTTCTTATTATTAAATATAAGCATGATATTTCCCCGTGGAGTAGTTTCCGAAACAGTATCGGCCGATGGCCAGGAGTCATTAATTACAACCGGGCCTTCAGGTAAATCCGGGAAGTGCGCCTGAAACCAGGTGGAAACGCTGCCCTCGAATTCGGTCCCCATTCCATAGCGAATCGAGTCGGCTCCTAGAATATCATATTCCTTGCCATTTCGCTTCAAGTGCATTGAGAATTTCTTACCCAGGACATTTTTAACATCCGGTGAATTTGAGCCCTGCGGATTTGTGATCGTCATACTCAAAGTATCGATCAACACATCGAGGGTGAGATTATCACTTTCCTGTGCGACCGGGATCATAGTGAAACCAATATGACTGTCGCTGGTGATACCAACCTCTTGCCCCATGATTTCCAGCTTCTGATCGAAGGCGGAGTTAGTTCTGTATCTTATGGGCTGATCGATAGGCATTCGGTAGCTCATAATCAGGCCGCTCTCGGGATCGCCCCACGCTGCTTTCTTCGAGGCACAAGCCATAGAGAAGGTGATTGCAAAAGCAATCGCCAGCAGAATTGCAGTAATTGCAAATCTTGATTTTGTAAACATAGTCTTCTCCCCCAAAATTGTTTTCAGTATTTGAATCTGCGTTAAATATAAACTTTAGAGATCTATTTTATTCGATTATGCAATCAAATTTATGGTATATTATTAAAGGTAGCATGTCAACATATTATGGGTTTCGGGCAAATCTGCGGCCTAAATTTGCGTTGACAATTTGATGATAATAGGTAATATAAATACAGACAACCGGCTCAACAACCAGTAGGGGAAAATGCATTATAAGCTCTTAACGAGACCGGGACCGACTATGAAAACTCACCTGCTCATAATCTTACTTCTATCGATGTTCGAAATTTGCTTCGGCACAACCGAGGGCAATGACTGCTCCAGCCCCATCCCTGTGCTTTTAGAGGATCCCTGGCAGCCCTATACCAGAATTGACTCTACCTGCGGCAGGGGAAATTTCGCGGATAATACATGTCTAGCCTATTATGATGGCGGAGAGGATATATTCTTTGAAATAGAAGTCACAATGCAGTTTATATATGAGTTTAATCTGGATCCGCTGGGGACGGCCTGGACGGCTATGGCGCTGAGTGTCGATTGCCCGCCCTCTGGCAGCCAGAGCGAAGACTGTATCGCTTTCAGCAGCAGCACCAACGGCCTGCCGCATTCCTTCATAGTAACACTCGACCCCGGTACTTACTATCTCATGATAGATACATGGCCCGCTCCGGACTGCATTCCGGAATTTGAGCTTAATATTTATGACGTCTTCTTTGACGACTGGGGCACCTGCTGGCTTCCAATTTCTCTGGAACTGCCATATGATTCACCATATTCGGACTCATCAGCAAGTACCTGTGACGGCTGGGATACATACGATAATACCTGTCTGGGAAACTACGACGGCGGCAAGGATATGATTTATTTACTCTTGGTAAACAGGCCCGGCAATGTTAATATCAGGATCAATCCAAAGAATACTGGCTATACTGGAATTGCTCTCGGAACTGCATGTCCTCCTCCAGGAAATTCTATCGATGATTGTCTTGCTGCCAGCACCAGTATTGTCGCCGAGCCGCATGGGATTGAATTGGATTTGGAAGAGGGAGAATATTACCTGATCGTCGATACCTGGCCTATGCCCGATTGTATTCCTGATTATGACCTGACCATTGCCTTCGCGCTGCCAAAAATTTGTGGTGATGTAAATGATGATCTTGTTGTAAATGTCAGCGATGCCGTTTATATCATAAACCACATCTTTGTCGGCGGCGATCCGCCTGTTATCTCGCATTCCGGAGATACCAATTGCGACACCTATACAAACATCTCCGATGCTGTCTGGATCATAAACTATGTCTTTGTCGGCGGCAGTAATCCCTGTGATACTAATGGCGACAGCTCACCCGATTGCTGATTACAAAAACGTAAAACCACACACGACAGGCGTGCCTATCGCCCTGGTGCGAATTGTAATGTCAGAATATAATGGCAATGTGTGTCTCTTTTAAATTGACAGAATCAGCTTTGACCCTATATTAATTACGAGGCAGAGAGTTAATATTTGATACAGATTTATCAGATGTGGGGCTGTTTTTCTGATGTTTTGCTTGCCCGCAATGCGTTTGAGAAAATATAAACTTATCTATTAGGAGGACTTCCATGAACCGTAAGTTCATCATTGGAATTTTGGGCATTATTATGCTCATTTCAACCGTATTTTTATTCGCTGATTCATCCAGAACTATAAACTACCAGGGGTATCTTACCGATTCTTTAGGTGAACCCCTAAATGGAACTATCGGAGTGTCATTTTATATTTATGAAAGTCTTCTGACGCAAATGTGGATGTGGTCGGAAAGCCACGCCGTAGAATGCGAAAATGGCTTATTTAGCGTTGTTCTCGGACAGACGACACCTTTCCAGGACTCGGTTTTTAACGGCGAGGATAGATACCTGGGAATTAGGATTGGTGATGATACGGAGATCTCACCGCGCACAATGATTACCGCCGTCCCGCATGCATTTATATCACAGCAAATGAGTGGTGATATTGAAACTGGGGACGGCAAGCTGGTTATGAAGGATATCCATGGTGATTCGGTAATTATTATGGAATCGAATTTCGATGGTACGAAGTCGCTTGAGGGAAGTATTAAGATGTTTAATCCCCAGCCTGAACCACCTGCGAAAATGTTCGAGGTTAATGCCGATGCGACAACCGGAGCGAGTTTAAATCTTTATAATGATATAGGTCAGGTTATGGGTGTCGAGCCGTCTCCTTTTAATGATGGCTATTTACTGAAGCTTGTTGATCCGGGTGATGATGGGGAGATTGTCGAAATCGGCGCCTTTCCCTCGTCTGGCGGCAGTATCAAGATGTTTAACCCTCAGCCCGAACCGCCCGCACTTCTTCTGGATATGACCAGTGATTATAGCGCCAAGGGGGGTAGCGCTCAGCTTTCAATGTATGATGTTGCTCAAAACATGGAGTCGCATTTATCTCCGGGAAGTCTGACTTTAAAAACCGATTTGGTTGGAGCTCCGGGGGCAGAGATTCATCTGAATGCCTCGGGCATTGTTGCCAGCATTGGCATTGGCACCGACAGTGTTCCGGAGGCGCTTACAGTAATGGGCAATGGATGGTTTTCAGGTGCGGTATTCACTTTTACCGATACAAAAGCGAAGAAGAATATTCAGACAATTGATGGAGCTCTTGAGAAAGTTGCCAAAATGCGTGGTGTTTACTATGACTGCCGAACTGATGAATTACCACAATTAAAAATGCCCGAAACCCGCCAGATGGGTTTTCTTGCTCAGGAAGTAAAAAAAGTTGTGCCCGAGATAGTGGGAGAAAATGAACACGGCTTAACGGGGGTGGATTACAGCAGGATAACAGCCCTCTTAGTGGAGGCGGTCAAGGAACTCAAGACGCAAAACGAGGAATTAAAAGCAACCAATGAAGAACTAATACAGAGAATTGAAGCGCTCGAGAATGCGAGGTAGGTTATGAAAAAAGTTACTTTATGTACAATTTTGATTATGCTTCTGGTGGCAGTTGCAGCATATGCCATGAATGTGCCATATGCAACCAATTATCAGGGCAGGTTAACCGACGATAATGGAAACCCCGTGCCGGATGGAACTTACGAAATAGCTCTTGGCATTTACCACATGGAAAATGGAGGATCGGCAATATACACCCAGAGCAGATCCGTTCAGGTTACCGATGGACTTTTCAATTTTATTCTAAATATTTATGAAAATAGTCTCACTGATACGAGCTATAATTATTTAGGGGTGATAGTTAATGGTGAAGAAATGTTGCCGCGAACCAAGATTCTTTCATCTGCTTTTGCAATGCACTCCCAGCACGGGGGCGGCTGGAAATTCAATCAAAGTGGCTATCTCAGCAACACCATTCATACGGACGAAACAGTTGAATATATGAAAGTTGGAATTAATAATCCCAATCCGGAGCAAGAGCTGACGCTTGGCAGTCAGAACCTTGGCAGTTTTTTCGGAAACTGTATTGCCATCAGCAGCCCCGACAGCAACAGCGGCTTTCTAATTGGGAAGGATATGAGCAATAGAGTCGCAATATTTCGATCTGTAGACGGAAGATTTTTAATTAACACCGTCCAGGGAGGAGAATATTACTATCCTATTAGAATAAATCAAGCTAAGGTTGGGATTGATATATGGCCGGATGATCCCAGCGAGCCTCTTGTCGTCGGCAAAGATTTGGGATCGTTCAGCGGGAATCGAGTTGTCATTGGCGACGATGCTGCTGGGGCCCAAACCGGTCTCGTTTTTGGTGAGTCCGGTAACGACCGGGCCTGGATGCTATGGAATGTGGATGAAGATCTGGTTACTTTGGGGAGCAGACATTCCGGTACAAATTACAGCGATGCACTCACGATTCAAAACGGCTGTATTGGATTGGGCATCGAACCGGTGACCTACAGCATACTTCGAATGGACAGAGACTACAATTCAACCAATTCCAGATATGTCTCAACCAGCGAGGCGCGGCAGGCCGGAACCGGAACAGTATTCGGTGTTTGGACTAAAGCGCGCAGAACATCCTCATCTTCAACGTCAAACAGGACCTATGGCCTTTACGGTGTTGCGACGAATGATAACCAGGTTGGGTATACACAGGCTGTATATGGTTACGCTTCGGGGGGCAATGATGCCATAGCTATTGAAGGATATGTGACCGGAGGGCTACACTATAACTGGGCGGGATATTTTGATGGTGATGCTATTGTGACCGGTAACTTTTATCAGAAAAAATCCGCTTTTCGCATAGACCACCCACTTGATCCTGACAATGAATATCTCTGCCACAGCTCTGTCAATTCACCGGACATGAAAAATGTTTACGACGGTGTTGTAACTCTTGATGCAGATGGCAGGTCAGTGGTTGACCTCCCGGAATATTTCGAAGCATTAAATAAGGATTTCCGCTATCAGCTTACCTGCATTGGCGGATATGCTCCTGTCTATATTGCCGAAAAAATCAGCAATAATCAATTTGAGATTGCGGGCGGCAAACTTGGCATGGAGGTTTCATGGCAGATTACAGGAATACGCAAGGACCCGGCCGCCGAGGATGGCAGAATTTCAGTTGAAGTGGAAAAATTCGATCATGAAAAAGGATTGTATCTTTATCCCGAAGGTTACGGCTATGGCGAGGAAAAATCGATTAACTATGAGGCTAGACAGGCAGCTCGCGCGGCAGCCGAGGCAGGGGGTGAGGAGCAATGAAAAAGATTATATTAATTGCGATAACAATCTTTGCGATTGCATCAATCAATGCGGTCGCAGACGATCCCAAAGCTGGCGAAGAAATAAACTGGCAGGTGCTCTCAAACGGCGGTACAGAGGGATCATCTACAAATTATGGACTGAAGGGCACTGTCAGCCAGACCGCTGTAGATCAGGGCACATCAACGAATTATAAGCTTAAGCATGGCTTCTGGCAGATTTTTGCGACATCAGGCGGACCCTGTCAGGGTGAATGCGGAGACGCCAATGATGATGCCAGCGTAAACGTATCGGACGCTGTCTGGATTGTCAACTATGTTTTCATTGGTGGCTCAGAACCTCTACCGGTTTTAGCCTGTGGAGATGCGAATACAGATGGTTCAGTCAATGTCTCAGATGCTGTCTGGGTAATAAACTTTGTTTTTGTTGGCGGTGGTCCTCCCTCAACCTGCTCACCCGGCTCCCCCAACTGGTACAACGGCGACTGCTGCCCATTTGCACCGTAAATACATATTTGTGGAGTATAACCCGCTTCAAATTCAGAGGCGGGCTTTCATTTTTCTTTAAAATGTGATAAATTATATAAGTCCTAACGTTTTTGAAATATTGAATGCCGAGTTCCTACTAATAATATCTCTCTATTAACTTGACATATCTGACCATTATGTTAAATTAATAATAATACTCCTGCGTTAGTACTCCACGGGATCTATATATTAATAAATGGGTGTTATGCAGCCCCAAGGGAGGATTTATGAAATTTTGCCAACTGTCTTGGTTGATGTTATTCAGCCTGCTTATCTTTTTATGGAACGATACTGCTGCACAGGTTCCCCGAACCATGAATTATCAGGGCCGGCTGACTGATAACGCCGGGGAGCCGGTGGAAGACGGGGATTATACCATTTTCTTCAAGATCTATGATGCGGCAGAAGATGGCTCTATACTCTGGTCAAGTGATCGAATGATAGTTGGGGTGGAGGATGGTATGTTCTCGGTACGCCTTGGACCTTTTCAAAATACACTGTTCTCGTCGGATAGTTCACGCTGGCTTGGAATCACAGTGTTGGGAGATGATGAGATTTATCCTCGTACGCAGCTGGTGACTGTCCCCTATGCTTTTTATGCTAAAGAATCTGCGCCATCCACTCCAATCATGTGGTCGGGCGGATGTTCATCACATGGCCAATTGGTGGGTCTTTTAACCTATTGCACCGATGTGGAAGATTTCAACACTGCATCTGGTTACCTTAATGTCACACCTGGCGGAACATTCACAGTTGAGACCGCCGGGTATTATCGTATTAACGCCTGGACGGCAAATCTTTCGGCTCTCGCCGCGCATGCTACAGTAATCAAAAACGGGTCTCCCATATATGAGAACTCTTATAATACTCAGGGAGATTGGGTAACATTGATGGCCGATGTAACCTGGTATTTCGAATCTGGTGATACATTTCGGGTGGACTATTATTCCAATAGCGGAGATTATAACTATTATAGCTATGATGGCAGCTGTTGTTATAGTCGTTTGCAGGTTACATATGTTGGACCATGATCATTATAATGAATTGAGGTAACGATGAAATATAATATATCAATTCTTTTTGTATGCATTGCTTTGCTTTCCTTTCTTTCAACGAAAGTACTGGCCGACGATGCCAAAGCTGGCGAAGAAATAAACTGGCAGGTGATCTCCAATGGTGGTACTGAGGGTTCATCGACCAACTACGGCCTCAAGGGCACTGTCAGCCAGACTGCTGTCGATCAGGGCACATCAACGAATTACAAGCTCAAGCATGGTTTCTGGCAGATCTTCGCGACATCTGGCGGCCCCTGCCAGGGAGAATGCGGAGATGCTAATAATGACGCCAGTGTCAATGTTTCAGATGCGGTCTGGATAATAAATTTCGTCTTCGTTGGTGGGGATGAGCCTCAGCCTGTGCTTGCCTGCGGAGACGCCAACACTGATGCATCGGTCAATGTCTCAGATGCTGTCTGGGTAATAAACTTTGTTTTCGTTGGCGGTGGTCCACCCTCGACATGCTCACCCGGCTCCCCCAACTGGTACAACGGCGACTGCTGCCCATTCGGCTCGTGATGATTGAATCTGATTTTTAGGGCCCGCTGAAACTCGCAGCGGGCCTTTATTTTTATCTCTGGAATTCTATCACCACCGTAATCCAATTCGATTTATAGGTAATTTATCTTGAATGCCCGTAAATAATTTATAGATTTCTTATATTCTCAAGGTCATAGAATAAAAAGAGGAGCAGCGGATATTGCAGGAAAATTCCGAAACACAGACAATCGATTTGAAAAAAAGGATGTTCAGCATCAAGAACCTGCTCTCTCTTCTAATCATTGCCATAGTAGTATATATCTTCGTCACCAGATTTGATCTTACAAAAGTCTTCGGCATCATCGGAGATGCAAATCCGCTATTGTATATTCTCGGAGCTATCTTCTTCTATTCATCACTACCCTTGAGAGGATTTCGGTGGGGAGTTCTTTTGCGCGAGAAAGAGATCGACCTTCCGACCGGTTATTTGAGCAGATTATATTTTCTATCCTGGTTCGTAAATTCAATACTGCCTGCCAGAATCGGTGATTTTTACAGGGCATATTTGCTGAAGAAGAACAATCAGATCAGGATTTCTCTTTCTCTCGGAGTTCTATTGTCTGAAAAAGTATTTGACCTCGCATCTATAGCTTTAATGGTAGTCCTTGGTGGTATCATCTACATTAATCGCATAGCCGAATCCGAAATAGCAGATGCATTGATGTGGGCGTTGATCGCAGTCCTGGTACTGGTTATCGGATTTTCCCTTTTAGCATGGAAATCGCGATGGTTTAAAAAAATATTGCCTTCAAAGCTGCACGATCTCTTTGATTCATTCAATAGAGGTATTTTTCGATCACCGGGGCTGATACCATCCATAAGCATCCAGAGCCTTCTGATCTGGCTTAGCGAATCGTTCCGACTTTATTTTGTCATCCTGGCTCTCGGTTATGACTTCAATTTTCTGCTGGTTCTATTTGTATCACAGGCCGCTTTGATTGTGATGAGCCTCCCTTTAACGCCCGCAGGCCTTGGACTGGTGGAACTTTTAATAGTCGCCGTATTGATTCCCGCCGGATTATCACAGGAGGCTGCGGCCGCTGTCGCAATTGCAGACAGGCTGATCAGCTACTGGTCGCTGATAGCTGTGGGAGGACTGCACTTCCTGATGTCCGGCAAAATTCGCTGATTTTGCAGGCTAATTATTATCAGTCAATTCCAGCACCCAGGATTCATTCAATTGATTATATCTGGGATTCAATTTATTCAGAATAAAGTCCATTAATGATGGCCTGCCGTGAAAAACAATTTCATAATCACCAAGATATTCTTCATATTTTTCTCTGTAGCTATCTGGTTGTCCATCTGAAAACACCACTATATACTGAGGAGGTCTGTCAGGATCGACTTCACCCGAGTCAATCGCTTCCTGCAGGCTGTATTGCGGAGTCAGCTTCAACGATTCCGGTTTGCGGTAATTCCAGTATGAATACGGCAACCACTTTTTGCGCGCACTTGTATCAAATATGACGCCATCTACTTTTTCCTGACGGCTGAGATAAACCATGGGCTCTATTGCTCCGCGATGCGCATAATTAAATGTAAACAGTATCAAAAGCGCCGTATTGAAAAACACAAACCATGCCCATAAAGCCGCTCTCAAGCTCCTCCAGCGGAAATACCATCCGCCATTTTGATAAAGATAATACAATCCGATGCTGCCAAGCACAAGCAAGACCGGAAAGACAGGCAGAATAAATCTCTCCTGCTTGTTGACAATGATAGAATGCCCTATGATGAATATCAGAAAAGCTGACAGCAATGTCAGATGTTTCCTGATAACATCGCGTCCAAAAATGGAAGCTATGAACACAAATGAGAAGGGCGGAATTAATATTCCCACAAGGAGCAGAATATATTTATACCATGGCCCCGGGATAGTTGGCGGCGCCCCCAGATTGCCGATGACATAATTGCTGAGACTTTTTAGAAATTGGCCGTGACTCCAGATATCTATCAGTCCCTGAATGATCACCATCACCAGTATTCCGATTGAAAATACAACCGCCTGCTTCCATCTCCTGTTTTGAATAACCATCGCAATGGGTACTGCAATCAGCGCCAGGCCGACATGAAAGCGGATCATAAATGCTATCCCGCCAAAAATTGCCGCAAAAATGGCCAGCATATTGGATTTATTCTTCATAGAGAAGTGCGCCAGGCACAGGGAGGGCAGAAGAAAATCGGCAGAGACCATCTCAACCAGATTTTTGACTGCGAAAAACGGCATCATACCATAAGCAGCCAGCAGGAAACCACCAATTAACGCGGTATTATTATCGGTTTCTCTTTTTATATAATAAAATCCGAACAGGATCGGAAGCAGTGAAAGCAGAGCATGAATTGCGCGGTCGAAATACATGTGAATATCCAGATGCTCCACGCCCAATGCTGATGTGACCTTCATCTCGGCCAGAAGAAAAAGATTGTATACCACGCTCCGGAGCACCCCGATATCCGGCTTGCCTTCCCATCTGAGACTGCCGTCGTCGAGAAATATTCCCTCATGCTGCCATTTCCATGCTATTCTCATGGTCTCGAAATGATCATCATGCGCCATATATCCCTGCGCATAAATGACCGCAAGAACACGCAATAGAATTGCAATTATCAGGATAGTTGCCAGCGGATGTCGTCTGATAAAACTAAGCATGCCGTGAATTTACTATCAAGGCATGCCATATTCAAGTTTTATTTGATGCTTACGGGAGTTTGGAAGATCCGCTTACCGGAGCTCTAATTAAGCCATCTCTGGTCGCTGAATCTCCGGTCACCGTTCCCATGAGAGTAATCCGGCTCGAATAAAAACCTGGCCTTCACCGCATAATGATCAGAAAGATGCTGGATCGGTTTTTTAATCTTTTTGGTACCGTCGCCGACTGGATTATTTGTTTTGAATTCTTCCACCTGGCAGTCCTCAATGCTCATCTGACGGTAATTATTAGAAAGTATATAATCGATCCGCTTTTTGGTGCTGGTATTGCGATGGAACAAATGCAGCAGGTTGTTTTCACCTCCATGTGAGGTGTAGCCGGGATTTCGGACGGCGGATTTAAATCTGGTGCGGTAAATATCCTTCAAGCCCAGAATTTTTGTCATGGCACTATATTCTGGACGGGGATTTCCATTTCTGTCTTCTGCTATAATATTGAAATCGCCCATCAAGACAATCGGCGCATTCCCATATTGCCCCGACTTTACATCTTGGAGCACAGCTCCGATTTCGCTCAATTGTTTCAGCCTGACTTTGCGTTCTTTGGATCTTTGACCCGCCTGAAAATGAGACAATAGAACTGTTACAGGAAAACCATTGTCAAGTTCCACAATGGCCTTAAGAACCCCTTTCAGGCAGCTCTTTTCTATAATATTGCCATTGGTCTTGAACGGTACAAAGTCCATGTCTATGATAGGATATTTGCTGAAGAGCATCAGCCCGGGACCGATAACATACCTGATTCTGGATTTTCTGCCGGGACGGTAGTTGTATGGATAAACTTGCTTTACCTGCTCGGTAATGATGTCAGCCATGGAATCATCCCATAACTCGCAAAGGCCGACAATATCGCAGCCATCCATACCTTTGCCGATTTTATTTATTTTCCGCGCGGCAATGCGGGCCCGCGCCTCTTCCTCATAGATAAGAGGACTGCGGTAGAAATGCCTCATCACAAAATCCGCACCGGGTACGGTATTCCCGAACAGATGTATATTGTAAAACATCACATTTAATTTTAACTGATTATGATTTGATGATTTCATTGCGGTTGCCCTTTACTGAAACAGCCCTGTTGTAATCTCAAAATATCAAAAAAGTTATACTTTCAACTCAAAAAATGATCCAAAACATTTACCGATATCATCTCGAAATCGAAAAATAAGTAATCCCAGCTAAACCGAATATTATGTGAAATGTTCCAATCGGACGAAAAATCTTTTGGATAAATACGCTAATTTGAATTTCCGAATTTGATCTTTATGGCGCCGGTGTCGCTTAAATATTGTCGAAATATATCCTAAAAATCTTGAGATCTATTCTGCTTCAAAAAAATGCGCCTTCTCCATCACAAACATAATGCCGACATTTTGACCAGTTTCCCATTTCGATGAATCGCTGAGAGCCCTGATGATGCTATCCTTAACGGATATATGAAGTAAAGTCTCCCTTCCCAGAAGTTCAATATCCTCTATTCTGCCCTTGACAGATGGTCGATCTGTATCACGCTCAAGACTGACATCCTCCGGCCTTATGCCAAAGACCACTTTATCTGTCCTTAAACTGCGAACCTTCTCTGCGCGGTCCTCCGGAAGTTGTATTCTATTGCCCCAAATCTCAATGTAGGTCCCATTCTCTTCAATAACTTTTGCATTGAAAATATTTATCGGTGATGAACCCAGGAACCTGGCCACAAAAATATTTTTTGGTTTATCATATAAATCCAGCGGACTTCCGACCTGCTCGATCCTTCCCTCGTTCAGAATCGCCACTCTGTCCCCAAGTGTCAAGGCTTCTGTTTGATCATGGGTGACATAGAGTGTCGTGATTTCAAGCCTGCGCTGCAGATTTTTCAGCTCCGTACGCATCGACATCCTGAGCTGCGCATCCAGGTTTGAGAGCGGCTCATCCAAAAGGAATATATTCGGCTCACGTACAATCGCACGGGCGATCGCCACACGTTGCCGCTGTCCTCCGGAAAGCTCCGAGGGCTTGTCGTCCAATAATCCCGAAATGCCCAATATATCGGCCGCCTTCTTGACAGCATTCTCGATCTCCCCTTTATCCCACTTTTCAATCTTGAGCGGGAAAGCAATATTGTCGTAAACTTTCAGATGCGGATAGAGGGCGTAATTCTGAAACACCATGGCCACATTCCGTTCTTTGGGAGACCTGAAGATTCTCTTGTCAAATGAAGCCACCGGATCTGAATCAAACTTGATTTCACCTGCTGTCGGTTTCTCGAGCCCAGCCACAAGATTCAGAAGCGTCGACTTACCGCATCCGCTGGGGCCCAGGAGCACAAAGAACTCTTTTTCCTCCACTGCCAGATCAACATCTTTGACCGCCTCGATTTCGCCCCGCATCGACCTGAATTTCTTGGACAGGTTGATAAGTTCCAGTCTCATCCCTTGACCGCTCCTCTCGTGAGACCCGCAATTATCCGTCTCTGGAATATAATTGTCAATATCACTACAGGCAATGTCGTAACCGCCGAGGCAGCCATTATATCTCCCCAGGGTATCTCTCCATGAAGTCCCTGAAAGAGGGCTATTCCAACCGGCACCGTACGGGCATGATGGTCAGAAGTAAGAATCAAGGCGAACATGAACTCATTGAAGGCGAAGATGAAAGCCAGAAGGACCGTAGATAGAACAGCCGGCATTGCCACCGGCATGATTACCTTTGTCAAGACTTTCAGCCGCGAGCAACCGTCTACATATGCGGCTCGGTCAAGCTCTTTTGGGATTTGCGAGAAATAACTGGTTAAAATCCATAACGACAATGGCAGTACCCANNATCTGCGGAAACATCGACACCGCCAGCGCGAAGAAAAGTATCAACATCTTGCCCGGTAATTTCAGGCGTGCAATTGCAAATGCTGCAATCGATGCCGTTAAAACGCCGACAACCGCCGCAACTCCTGAGACGATTATGCTGTTGCGCAGGTAGTCGATGAAATGCAGTGATTCCTTAAATATTACCGAGCTGTAATTCTGCAATGTCAGCTTGTATTCGGCGCCAGGGGAGAGGAACTCTGGATTTTTGCTGAGGCTGGTGACGATCATGTATATAAACGGCGCCAGGCAAAATGATAACATCAGCACCATTCCCACAACCAATAATACACTCTTTAACCTCTCTTCTCTCATCTCAATCCCGCCTCAAATCTGCTTAACTTCACATATAAGATAGAAAGTCCCAGGGCTACCACAAACAGTACCACCGAAACTGCAGAGCCATATCCAAAATCACCGTTGATATAGTAGTTGTATCCAAAGATCGATAGTGATGTTGTCGCTCCTCCGGGGCCTCCCCCGGTCAAGACATAAATGACATCAAACACACGCAACGCATCGATTGTCCTGAAAAGAAGAGCTACAATTATTACCGGTTTCAAAAGTGGAAGAGTAATTTTACGAAAACTCTGAAAGAAATTTGCGCCATCAACCCGCGACTGCCGGTATAGATTATCCGGGATCCCCTGCAGGCCTGCCAGCAGAATGATGGTTATGAATGGCGCGGTCTTCCAGGCATCCGCGATTACCACAGAGATAAATGCTCCCACATTCGTACCCAGCCAGTTGACCGGTTCCGCAGTGATCCCGATATCGGATAGAATATAATTCGCAAGGCCGTAATTATAGTTGTATATCAGTTCCCATGTGCGCGCCGAGATTGCTGACGGTATCGCCCACGGTATCAATACCGCCGCCCAGATCAAGCCTCGCAGACGTTTAACCTGGTTGAGAAGCAGAGCAAATATCAGCCCCAAAAACAATTCAAATGGCACCGATATAAGAATGAAGAGCATTGAAAACCTGAGTGACTGCCAGAAGCCTGAATCTTTGAACAGGCTGACAAAATTATCGAACAACAGGAATTCCCTGTCTCTAAATGTGACATCCTGATAGAGGCTGTTTATTACTGCGCCGATGACCGGGATCAATATGAATGCTATTATAAAAATCGCAAAGGGTAAAAGAAAAGCGTATGACTTGAATATATCTTTGGAAAAAATCCTGTTCATCAAAAATCTTTTATCTATACCTGTTGATAATATCCTGGATCTGGGTCTCGGCCGCCTCGAGCGCTTCCTTGGGACTTACTTCACCCGCAAGCGCTGAGTTCAGGTGTTTTTGCAATATCGAAGACATCTGTGAATAGTATGGCCTTGTCGGGCGTGGATAGGCATTCTCGAATACGCTTTTTAATTCAGCAAAATGCGGCAGCTTCTCCAGCACCTCCTGGTCATCGTACACATCCTTACGTCCCGGATTCCATCCCAGATTCAGCGCCAGCTTCTTCTGGGTTTCGTATGAGCTCACATATTCCACAAACCGCCGCGCTTCTTCTTTATTGTCGGAATAGACCGAGATCCCTATATGCCATCCCCCCAGGGTGGAGATATTTTCCCCTCCTTCAAAGTGCGGAAGCACATCGATTCCGATCCTGCCCGCTACAGGTGATCCGGGACTCTGGTGCAGGGTCCATGCATATGGCCAGTTTCGTTCAAAGAGTGCATTGCCATTCTGGAAGAAAAGCCGGACCTCTTCCTCTTTGAATTCCGTGTATGTGTTTGGCGGAGAAATCCTATATTCATGTATAATATCATGCATCAGCTGCAGCGCTTCCACATTTTCCGGGATATTTAATCTAAGGCTGTCACCTTCAAATATAAATCCGCCGTTATTGGATGCCGCAAACTCGAGAAAATTACAAATCAATCCTTCATACTGCGCGCCCTGCCAGACAAAGCCGTAAAAGTCGGGGTTCTGCTCACGTTCATTCTCCTGTACACGAAGCGAATATTCGATCAACTGTTTCCATGTCTCCGGGGGCTCGGAAATTCCGATATGCTCAAGAAGATCTGTCCGATAATACAGGACTCCGCCATCGACATAAACAGGCATAGCCATCAATTGACCGTCATATCGGTCAGCCAAATCAAGGATATTCTGGAAGAACGCTCCGGTTTCGATGCTGTCCGATTCGGTGTTCAAGGGTGCCAGCCAGCCGGAGGCAGCAATCTGTGCCAGCCAGGCCACATCCATCAAAAAAACATCAGGATCATCTTCTTGCGCTTTAAGGGCCACTACCAGCCCCTGACGGCGCTGGTCGGTGTCGGTCGGCTGACGCACTACATTGATGTCTATCTCATAAGCTGTGCTGAATTCATCTACCAGCGCCTCCCAGAAATTTATCTCCGAGGGCGCTCCTCCGACTGCAAAGACAAGCGGCTTATCTTCTTTCACACCGCCGCATCCGGCAAGCAGAAATATGATCGATAGTGATATAATCAGCCTGTACAAAATCAATCTCCCTTTTTATCCGAATCATCCTTTATCTTAAATATAAACACCCGATTCTTCTGATCTGTTTCTTCTAATAATAAATCACGCAGCAAAGGCCACCGGTCAGATTCAATCCTATCCTCTCCTATATGCAGCATCCTGGTACTGCTAAGCACTTTATTGCGATTTTTCGTGCTAAACCTGAACTTTCCTACAGCATTGTCTATTTCCTTATCTTCAGGCACATAAATCATCTCAATACCCGAGGTGTCCANNATCAATCACCCCGCCTGTAACAGTGTTATATGTCAGCCTGATATTTCCGAATTCGTCCGGTTCCGGCATCTTCATTTTAAAGCTAAAGCCGATTTCACATTTCCTTTCATTAAAATAGGCTGGGTTGTGACCTGTAAGTTCGGCTTCTGGTAAGAAAGTCGAGATAAATGAGGTAAGGTAATTTTTGATTTCTTCACCCATACCTGTCATATCATTAAACGCACAGAGGCTTCCTGTTGTCAGGTAATATGCAGAACCCTTTAAAGAATCTCCGGATTCAATTGGAGACATTTCTATCACTAAATTGATGTGGTTAGAAGATACAGGATTGACTATTTTCCCCGGACGATCGGTCTCCGGCTCAGAAAGTCGTAACACGGAATAACCATAATATGGCTGACCGCTCTTAGCAAGGCTTCCCGATGCGGGATCAAAGTACATTGCATCGTAACCCGCCTGAATAGAAACCAGAGGCTTTGCAAAATACTGAATACATGGAACCTTATTCTCAATATCGGGTACTCCCTTTCCCAGAAGTAAAATCGATGATATTCTTCCGGGTTCACCCTTATCAAAAAGCGTTTTTGCCAAAATAGCCCGATCCAGTTCATGGCCATAGCCGGTTTCATATGTTCTCGCAGCGGCTCTGGGAAATTGTAGCCAATGTTCATATGGATATGGTATGAACGCGGTTTTCCTGTTCACATATTCCACGACCATTTCAAAATATTGCGATAGTGTCATAGCCTTATTCTCAATCGAATCGATTGCTGACTTGAGACCTTCATCTAACTCAAGCATCTGTGCGATCAGGCTGTCATAAAATCGGCCAAGCTCATCCCAGCTTTCCCATGTCGACCAGACTGCATGAGACGCATTAAATGACAGCTCATCTGTGTTGGGAAGCGGGAGGGCGTCATAAGGTCCCGAAGTCAGATTATAGATTTTCAGATTTTCGGATTCATCTAGGCTAGCTTCAAAATCAGCTAATTCCGGGGCATGATACAGGGATGGTTCGATTTCTGGCGGCAATCCGACTGATATTGATGACACCACAACCGGTAATTCCTTCTGGAAAATCCACATGCCGTCAATGTTCTTTCGATATGGTTCCTTGTCCGTTATCGAATAGGCCACTTCAAGAATACAGGGTATCTCAATGCCATTATGCAGGAGCATCATTTCTCGCATATTGGTGTAATCATATGCATTTCTGAGCGCATGCGGCAGTGTTTCGACTATTCCGGTCTTGCCCGTCACCCACCATAGACCATCACGCCAGGTGCGGACTGTTATAGTTTCGAATCTCTGATGTTTACCATCATAAGGAATACGGTGGTCGCCGTACTGATCCACCGCATAATCGGTACCGATCCAGATTATCCGATGAATGGTTGTGGACATTCTTCCGTCGTTAAGCCATCTGACTTCTTTGCTGTCCAGAAGAAAAACACCGTCCTGCTCTTCAAGATTAAAATTGGCTCGTGCAGAATCCATCAAGGCTGCGATTTCATATTGACCATCAATCGAATTCTGAGCATTTGCAGTCTGGAATCCAGCAAAACATGTCAGGACTGCCGTCAGTATGATAAAGAGCTGTCTCATTTCGCACCTCCTTTTGCGGCACGAAAGACAGTTTCAGCGAAATCATGCGCCTCTCTGGTCATCTTATAAAACCCGCCATATCCGTCGGGAGGTATCTGCCGCCTCTTTATCTTTCCGATTGTCTTGAGCGTAAATTCATTCCCCTTCATATCAGCGTCTGAATAATAATATGCGTATGTCTCATCAATCTTCTCGCTGTCCCTGGCATTAGTGACTTTATAGTCCCCTGGAAGTCTGATATTTTCAGTTCCATCCAGTAGCTGTGTCGTGTAAAGGAATAAGTCTGATTCTCGTTTCTCCGGCCAGGGTTCGGCTCCGATTCTAAAAATAAACCTGTTAAATGCGCTCAGTTTCAGCATCGGGCTCTGGAATTCAATCCCATCTCCGACCGGTATCGCATACCTCGGGACTTTGTACTTTATATTCCACCACATGTCCTGATTAAAATCCAGAACGTCGCCATGTTCATATTCAACAATTTCTATCCGATCGCTTATTGTGCTGAACATCCTCGCAAGATTATCTTCAATCTGCGGTCTGGGAAACCACCCCACCAGGCCGCGCAGATAGTAATCCATTGAACCTCCGGCCGACAGCCTCATCGTCCCCTCCAGTGAACCGTCAGGAAGAATCCTGGCCTCACTGACAATCCGCATGGGCGATTCCTCGGGCGGACTGTAATATATGCTGTCCAGTCCTTCTCCTTCGGGAGAGCCCACGAGGTAATGCTGCTCAGCTTCAAACAGGCTCCAGATGGTCCGGTTGAACGGCACCCAGGTGGGATCATACATAACATAACTGCCGTCCTTCTTCTTGAGCGCCACTACACAGTGGTTGAACTGATCGGCGGGAACCTGCTCGATCCTGCTGCCTGCCATGGTCATGGCCGCATATGAATCCAGGCCGGCCGCACGCATCATGGTCACAAGCATCCCGGCAATATCCTTACAGACTCCGCTCCTCTGCTCGAAGATCATTTCCCCGGAATGCAGGGTAAAGCCTTCTCCCTCGCCCATAGTCTGGCCGCTGTACCGGATATTCTGCGCAACCCAGTGCAGCAGCGCGAAGGCCTTTTCATCTTCAGTACCATTGAAAACACCCTGACTTTTCAGGATCTCATCGACTTTGGCCTGAATTGACGGGGTGACCTCGAACTGTCCCTCATTGACCTCGAAAAACCAGCGGCTTTTGGCCTCCCAGCTTTCCACCGTGGCCAGCACGATTTTGGTGGTGATATCGGATGCATCGGGGGACGATCTTTCCGGCTTTTGCGCGGGCATATCCTCCACCCACCAGCTATATGTGGTGGTGTCCTCGGTATAGGTAGTCGCCGAATACATCGGGCCGTTATAAATCTGCGAATGTATGCGCTTGTCAACGGGAACCTTGAGCACATATTTCTTCTCGACAATCGGCACCCTGGCCTCGAAAAGCACTATGTCGAAATACTCGCCCGGCATCGGCGGAATATATTTCTCATCTTCGGGTGGAACAACATCCGACTCCAGGAGAGCATAGGAGTAGCCTTTTCTGAACGTCACTATTTCGATACCATCATTTATCTCAAGACGCGGCAGCTGGATTACTCTGATCCGGTCACCCCAGTATATTCCAGCCTGCGGAGCAGGCAAATCCTTGACAAGATCGACGGATACAGGAATCTTCTGGGTGTCCCTGATGATATTGACCTCGCGAAATTCGATGATGCTGCTCAACGGTTCATATCCCCGCGAGATTACCGCCAGCTGCTTACAGCCCTCGTCAGTCAAAGCCTTATAGAGCATGTAATTGTCGATATAAGAGATACCCATTTCATTGACCCTATTGACGCTTGAGTCCATTACAATTACATATGGCGCGTTCTCATACTTCTCTGCATCCCCGGCCTTTTTTACCCGTTCAAAAACTTCGGGCGGCGGATTTTCGCCGGGCGGCAGCTCCTGACCCGATAAGAAAACCGGAAAAAATAGCAAAAGCATTACAGCCAGCAGTACATTTCTTTTCATCCTGTTTCTCCTCATGATGTTCAGATAATAATTTCCCTAAATATGAGCATTGCAACACAAAAATAAAAGTAGAAAGATGAAAAAAGCCAGGGATTCAGGTCGCTATTATAACCGCAATCTGAGGTCTCACTTAATGTGCCCATATATTTTTACCACAAGATCAGTAGTAAAATTTCCATCCGAGTGCGGATCTGAACCTACTGCAAAGTTCAATAATGCAAATTGTATTGATAAAATCTCAAAATGGCATTAATATATAACCGTTCATTCTTAACTATAAGGGAGGTAAGATGAAATCATTTATGTTTCTGCTGCTTGCACTTGTTTTTGCATCTTTTTTAGCCTGTCAAACTGCAAGTGAAAATGCCGAGATCGAGGAACCGGTTGAACCGCTGACGGATGGCGTATTTATTCACATCAAACAGGGACCGGATAATCCCCATGAAGTCCTGATGGCGCTCAGAATGGCCGAGATGATGGTAGAAACTCAGGATGTCCTCGTTTATTTCGATATTGACGGTGTCAAGGTCGTCCTGAACGATTCGGAGGATATAACCTTCGGTAATTTCCCGTCATCCCGTACTCAAATAAGAAAACTCGTGGAGCTGGGAGTTCCAATTCTCGCCTGTCCTGGATGTCTGGAGGTGATCGAAAAAAGCGGGGATGATCTGATGCCGGGAGTGAAGCTGGCCGAGCGTGAGACATTTTTTGACTTCACTACCGGACGTATATTGACGCTGGACTATTGAACCGGGTCCTTTGAGCTTAATTAGACGAATCGCTGAATTTTCTCTCGTCTTGCTTTTTTAAATTAAAAGAAAACAAAAGCGATCCTGATTCGTTATATTTAATATCACAGACGCAAAATGATCTGGCGGAAAGTCTTTTTTCGCCCGAAAATAGTTCAGAATGACGGAGATAATATTATGAATGACATCGATTTAACCGGCCTTGAGGACTCCCTCAGAAGCCTGGAGGAGGGGCTGATTGAAAATAAGCGGAAATTAGCTGAATTAAGGCGGAGACTTCTGAAAAAGCAAGTCTCCGATTACACCTTCCATGCGCATGACGGCTCGGAGGTAAGATTGTCAGAGCTGTTTGGCGACCGGAATGAACTTCTGCTGATTCACAATATGGGCAAAGGCTGCCGGTATTGCACCCTCTGGGCGGATGGTTTCAATGGGATCGTCCAGCATCTGGAAAATCGCGTACCCTTTGTGGTCGTTTCACCAGATCAATATGAAATCCAGAGGGAATTCGCCCGGGGACGCGGCTGGAGATTCAGGATGTTTTCCAGCCATGGCACATCTTTTTTCAAGGATCTCGGATTTGAGAATGAAAAGGGGAATCCAATGCCGGGTGTTTCCACATTCGAGAGATCGAATGATGGAAAAATATTTCGTATATCCAATACTTACTTCGGCCCGGGAGATGATTTCTGTTCTGTCTGGCACCTTTTTGATCTATTGCCAAAAGGATCTAATGACTGGGCGCCGAAATACGAATATTAATAAGATCTCAGTGCCGTGACCTTTGGCTACGGAACAAGGGATTGAAGATCATCTTTATTTGAAAAAGTGATGAATTTGAAAATAAAATGATTTCCAGTCAATCTATGCCTTTTATCTTAAAAATACTTGTTTGATCAGCAATTAGTAACCTTTGTACAGGAGAATTTTTATGCCAAGACCAATTCATTTCGAACTGCAGGCCGATGATCCCGATCGGGCAGCCAATTTTTATCGTGATGTCTTCGGTTGGAAGATCGAAAAGTGGGACGGCCCCCAGGATTACTGGCTTTTGATGACCGGGGAGAAGGATCAGCCTGGTATAGACGGCGGGATGGCCAAACGTTCAGATATGCAGCAATTTCCGTCAACTACTAATACTCTTGATGTGCCCGATGTCGATGAGTACTCGGATAAGATCAAGAAGCATGGAGGAGATATTATCATGCCAAAGATGGCGGTTCCAAAAGTAGGCTGGATGGCTTACTGCAAGGACACCGAGGGCAATATCTTCGGAATCATGCAGATGGATCCTGAGGCGGAATAGAGTCGATCCTATTATCGGCTTTTAGTCTTCTTGATAATGCGTCTCCACGGTGATATGCTTAAGGTCGGGAATATCTTTGAGCAGCTCTTTATAATGCTCCGGCGGTTTAGGCTTAGCTGTAAGAACAGAGATAATAGCGGCGGCATGAGATTGGCCTACACGCCAGACATGGAGGTCGATTATCGTCGTATCGGCCTCTGTCTCGATTATATTTTTGATCATATCTGCCGACTCCTCATCCGGCTGGCGGTCGAGAAGAACCTTGCCGGTATCTTTCAAAAGGCCGTAGGCCCAGATCAGAATGATTACGCCGCCCACAATTCCCATAAGGGGATCCATCCAGACCCAGCCCATATATTTGCCGGTGGTAAGAGCGAAGATCGCCGTCAGCGATGTCAATGCATCGGCCAATACATGCAGGTAGGCCGCTCGCAAATTATGATCATGTTTCTCGGACTCATGCCCACCGCCCCGCAGCAGTAAAGCGCTCAGGAGGTTAACGACCAGTCCGATTACGGCAACCATAATCGCCTCATTGAAACGGATTTCCGGAAGCGCGAATAGTCGTGAGACAGATTCGCCCATCATTAAAAAAGCCACAAGCGCAAGAAAGACCGCGCTGGCAAATCCGCCCAGAGTTCCGACTTTTCCCGTCCCGAAAGTATATCTTCGATCTTTTGCATGACGCCGGGCATAAATATAGGCAAAAGCGGTGATCGACAGCGCCGCCATATGAGTACTCATATGCCAGCCATCCGCCAGGAGAGCCATCGATTTGGTCAGGAAGCCTGCTGTGATCTCTATTATCATCATCAGGCCGGTAAGACCTATAACCACAAATGTCCTGCGTTCCCCTTTGCTTTTTTCCAGATGAAATTCGTGGCTGTGCAGCCGATGTGATGGTTCATCATTCTGCATCTATTATCCTCCTGTTTTATAATAGCGAAAACAGCCCGCTTGTTCGACAAAAACATTGCCCGCGGCCATCGTGGATAAAAGCTCCGCAGCGAGAACTTTGATCTTGTAATTTCAGTTATTTTCACTTACCATGGCGTAATATTTTGTGGAGTTTTATGCTTGATAGAGATGAATTGAGGACAGCCCTTAGAGAGAACGACCGGGAGCTGATTAAGTCCGAGCTCAAAAAACGGCCATCACTGATTCGCAAAATCCAGCGCCTGCTTTATGATATGGATGAAGATGTGCGCTGGGGGGCAGCGAGAGCATTCGGATATGCCGCGCTCATTTTCGATGAAGAGAAGACCAGGATGCTTTTGCGGCAGCTGGTCTGGATGATTAACGAAGAATCGGGCAACAACTGCTGGTTCGCACCGCAGGCAATCGGTGAAATCGGCCGTCATAAGCCCGAATTGGTGAAAGATTTTGTCGGCTGTCTTATGGAATTTCATAAGTATCCGGATTCCAAAATCCGGGAGGGAATTGAATATGCCTTCAGAATTCTGCATGATGCCGGTGTGGAAGTACCCGATCGGTCAATATAAATTGTTGGCGTTTAATGGATTGAAAATGTCATTATAGAGTTTCAATGAAAGGGCAACTTTTACAATGAAGGTTGTAAAACTATAATCGAAGAAAATCAAATCAAAAGGCCTGATCTATGCAAAAATTTCTGAAATTATTCCTGTTATCAGTTATCTGTTTATTCCTGATCAATTCCAGCCTCAATGCTCAGTCTCAGAGAGTTAAGGCGGAATATGCTGTGCAGCTCGTGAATCCGGATCGAATGCTTTTCGCGATCGGAGCTAATTTTGAATTTCCCCAGCATCTGGATTCGGTAATATTCAAGATTGCCGATACGGATAATCACTACACCGAAGGATATGCACAGTTTGTCAAACAGTTCACTCTATTCGGGCCTGATTCCGTCCAGATCGAAGTAACCAAAAAAGAACCCAACCTGTGGATAGCCCACGATATCAAGGGTAAATACCAGCTGAAATATATTCTTCCAATACAGCATCTCCGCACTCCCAGCCAGTACGGAATAGACGAGACTCCTTTTTATATTGGAAAAGCCGGAGTCCTGATCGGCAGCGGAGTAATCATATACCCGGTTCTTGATAAAGAAATCATGCCCAGGGATTTTGAAATCAACTTTGTCCTGGGCGAAAACATGGTCGCCGTCCTGCCCCAGAAAAGCATCGGCGATAACCGCTTCATCATTCCTTCGATGGATCATATTTTTGACGCTTTCTGGGCGGTGGGGGCTTATGATACACTCTCAATCGGCCCGGAGGGATTTCCCCTGCGCATAGCCATGCAGAGAATGTTATTGCCTGAATTGAATGACCAGCTTATGGGCAACCTTCGCAAAGTCTGGTATCAACTGACCCGCATTTTCGGCGACGCTCCTCATTTTGAGCCTCTACTGATTATATCAAGATTTCCATTTTCAATGCAAAATTCAGAAGTTCTTAATGCCGGGGCGAGTTCCCCGGGAAGCATAAGTATCCTCCTGGATCACAAGCTGACAGCGGAAGGCCTCGATAAAAATTTCGGCCTGTTTGCCTATAATCTGTTTCCACAATGGATTCCAATCAGCTTTCAGCCCGCCAATCAGATAGATGAAAGCTGGCTTATACGGGGAGCCTCGAATTATTATCAGCTTTTGCTTTTGAGAAGGATAGGTCTGATGACCGATCAGGAATTTCTGGAGAGGCTGGCTGCTGCCTATGAGCAGTATTCCAGTGAATTCGACCGGATACGCTTGTCTGTGCGGGCTGCCCGCGACATTTCCGCCGCAAGAGGCTATATCTTTTCGGCTGAAATGATTACCGCCTGCATGTTCGATTTGAGGCTTCGTTCAATGAGTCCCCGCACATCATCCCTGGATCAGGTATTTCATGCGCTCACTGAAAGATTCAGCGGCAAGGATAATGTATTCTCGGCGGCTCATTTATTCGAATTGACCGATACTTTGAGCGGCCAGTATCTGATGCCCTTCGTGGATTCATGCATCAATGTCCGCCACAAAATGGACCTTCCCGGCATGCTCGAAAAGTTTGGGGTGAAACTCGAATCAGTGCCGGAAGGAAAAATCGAGATTGGAGCGGCTTTTGCCTCGTTCCAGGATTTGACCCTGGATTATGTCCAGAGAGGGGGCCCAGCCTCTGATGCCGAACTTGAGGAAGGCGATATCGTACTTAAAGTGGATGGGAGAAAATTTAAAGCGGTCAATCCTCTGGTGGAGTACCTGGATTCCAAAAAAACCGGCGATAAAATAGAGGTCGAATATCAGCGAGGGGATGAAACATACAAGACCAAACTGGTTCTGGAAGGAAGCGAAATATATAAGGTGAGCATGATGAACTCGCCATCGGGAATCCAGAAAGAGCGCTGGAATGATTATGTCTCGCCCCTTGAATAAGATCTAATATTTATAGAAAATTATAACAATTCTGTTGAATTGCCGTAAAGAAATAATATATTCAGGCAAATTTAAGCAGATTAATTATGACCCGTAAGTCCTTCTACATAACATTTCTAATCCTCGCAGTGCTCTTTATAATCCAGCACATCCTNNAATCTCCTAAGTGGAAGTTTCGAGCCCCTCGGATATTATGAAGGTAAAAAACCCGTTGTACTTTTGTTCTGGAATTCGGCTTCGAATCCCTCTCATCTCGCGCTCCAGGAAATCGGGGACAAAATCGATGGCTGGAAGGAAAAATATGATTTCGAATTCATTGCGGTGAATGTCGGCGAGTCTGCCGAGGATGTTGCCGATGCAAAGGAGCTGTGGAATATCAATATGAAGATCGGCCTTGATCCGAGCAGAGCGATTGCGGAAGAATTTGGGGTTGGAGCTCTTCCCACAGCAGTTGTCATAAATAAGGATGGTAAAATCGAGAAGCGTTGGGACGGTTTCAATGAGGATCTGGATTACAAAATCCGCCGCGAGATCCGTGGCGATGAAGATGACGAAAAAATCACCATCAAAAAGAATAGACATGGCGAAACCACCGAGATTCAAATAAAATCCGGCGACAGCGTAATCAGTGTGGATACTATCAGGAATGATGATTAGATGAACGGCAAGGGCGATAATGCGATAGAGATACAAAACCTCGAGATGGTTTATTCCGATCTATGGGGGCATGCGAGGGTGCGTGCCCTGGACGGCATCTCCTTCGAGGTCAAAAAGGGTGAAATCTTTGGATTCCTCGGTCCCAACGGAGCCGGAAAAACAACTGCTATTCATATCCTCATGAATTTCATATATCCCACTGACGGAAAAGCGTGGATTCATGGATTGCCTGTATTTAATTCCGAATGCCGCAAAAGAGTCGGATTTCTACCAGAGCTTTTCGAATTTGATAAATTTCTCAAAGGCAAGAAGCTCCTGAAATACCTTGCTGATCTGGCGGGAGTTAACTCGGGCGAGGTGGAAGCAAGAGGAAGAGAATTACTGGAATTTTTCGAGATGGCAGAGGCTGAAAACCGCAAAGTAAAAACATACTCCAAGGGTATGAAGCAGAAGATCGGCCTGGCCCAGGCCATGATTTCCGATCCTGATCTCCTCATTCTCGACGAGCCGACCTCCGGTATGGATCCGATTGCCAAATCGAAGATCAAGCATAAGTTCCTTGAATTGAAGGAGCGCGGGAAAACGGTCTTTCTCAGCACGCATATATTATCTGATGTACAGCAGATTGCCGACCGTGTGGCTATCATAAATAAGGGCAAAGTCATAAAAATTGATACGGTCGAAAACCTGCTGAAAAAATCTGATGATACCGAGGTCACTTTCACCCTTGATGATTCAAAAATCGAACAGCTCAAGCAAAACTGGAATCCTCAACATAGAAGCGATTCAGCGTATTCAATATTAACCGGATCGAAACAGGATAAGGCCGGTTTGATTGCCAGACTCTCAGAGCTCGGGGCGGACATAATCTCTGTCATTCCCCCGCGCACCGATCTGGAAGAAATATTTATGCAATTGGTGGAAAATGGAACTGAGATCGATAAACCTGATCAGCAAGCATAAGTTTGCCAAGCTGCTCAGGAGCAAAATATACTGGGTCTTCTTTATAGTCGGCCTGGGCATGCTTCTCATGACGCTGATCCCATTCCTGGTAGCTGAGGAATTCCGTCAGGAAAGCGGCCCAATGCTGCTCTTCATAATCTCCTCATTTACAAAAAGTTACACATTTTTTGGCATATTTGCATCAGTGACAGTAGGTTCGCTGGTATTGATTCAGGATATCCGCGACGGCACGCTGTTTCCATATCTTGCCAAGCCCGTTTCACGCAGCGCATTCATATTCGGAAAGATAATTGGAGCATTCAAATTGATGATTATCTTCTGGATATTTCAGGTCCTTTATTTCATGATCCTGCTGTATACAGTCACCGATTATGGTATCACTGTCAATCTTGTCCTGGCCTTCATATATGATCTTCTACTATACTTTATGCTCATCGTAGCAACTGCATTCTTTTCGATATTCATGCATCCGGTCTGGGCCGGCATAATTGTACTGGTGACCTATTTTCTCCCCTCAATTGCCAAGCTGATGATTCATACCGAGTGGGGCTTCTGGACCAATCTGGCCCGGGTGATCTGGTACATAGGTCCTGAATACGAAGTCCTCAACAACTGGGGCAACATTATCGGCAGCACGCTCATATATGATACAAGCCAGCTTCAGAAACTGCTATATTTTGCTACATTACTGCTCCTGTTCCTGATTCCGACTTTCTATATCTTTACCCGGCGGAATCTCACCCCCAAGGATTGATCATAATCGGCTTTTTTGCTTGCAATTTATCCAAAAGCGTATAATGATTGTGGGCGAACGTATGCGGGAATATTTTGTATAACTGTGTTACCCCTGTAAATGCAAAGAGGAGATTATATTGTTAGATACTCTGATTAAAAAAGTATTCGGAACGAAACATGAACGGGACTTGAAAAAGATAAATCCGATTGTTGATGAGATAAATGAAATCTATCCCACGCTCGAGAATGTCCCTCAGGAAGACCTGATAAAAAAGACCGAGGAATTCAAAACTGAAGCCAGAAAGGTCTGGGAGGACCTCGAACAGCAGGCTGAGGATTTCGAGTGGGACAGTAAAGAGCGCAAGGAAAAATTCAAAGAGGGTATTGACGAATACCTCGATACGATTCTGCCCGAAGCCTTCGCTATGGTAAGGGAGGCCTGCCGCCGCCTGAGAGGGCAAAGCTGGGAGGCGGGCGGCATGAATGTAACCTGGGACATGATTCCTTATGATGTCCAGCTTTTTGGCGGAGTTGTCCTGCACCAGGGCAAGATTGCAGAGATGGCCACCGGTGAGGGTAAGACGCTCGTTGCCACCATGCCTGTCTATCTCAATGCTCTGGTGGGACGAGGTGTGCATATCATCACTGTCAACGATTACCTGGCCCGTCGTGACGCCGAATGGATGGGTGAGGTCTATAAATATCTGGGATTGACAGTTGGCGTCATTCAGCACGGCCAGGATATCAATGAACGGCGCGAGCAGTATAATTGCGACATAACTTATGGCACAAACTCCGAATTCGGATTCGATTATCTTCATGACAACATGGGCTGGCGTGCGGAGGATAATCGCCAGCGCGGACATTTCTATTCCATCGTGGACGAGGTCGACAGCGTTTTGATCGATGAGGCCCGTACCCCTTTGATTATCTCCGGCCCGGTAGAATCGACAATCGACCAGGCCTTCCGGGATATGCAGCCCCTGGTGGAACGCATTGCCAAAAAGCAAACTCTGATGGCCAACCAACTCCTCAGCAAAGCAGAAAAGGCCCTGGAAGAGGAAAATTATGATGATGCCGCCTACGATCTCTTGACCATAAGGCGCGCAGCTCCGAAAAATAAGCGCTTCATGAAGCTGATGAAGGAGACCGGGGCGCAGCGCATGGTTGCCACTATAGAAGCGAATATTATGCGCGATAAAAAGAATCTGAATGAAATCGATGAACGTATTTACTATGCTATAGATGAGAAAGATCATTCAGTTACGCTTTCCGAGATGGGTTTGAATGAGCTCAGTCCCTCCGATAAACAGCTTTTTGAAATCCCGGACATTGCCGAGGGCATCGTGCAGATTGACAATGACGAGAAGATGAATACCGAGGACAAGGTTAAGGCCAAGGACCGTCTCTATAAACATCATATCGAAAAATCACAGAAACTGCATTCCATCACCCAGCTCTTGAAGGCCTACAGCCTTTTTGAGAAGGATGTCGAATATGTTGT